>Ga0316205_10000397_pt1 | contig 84707 bp, 82 predicted proteins | sample 3monthpyrite_MG_FD_204941 | JGI IMG/M metagenome (GOLD analysis project Ga0316205, IMG submission 204941) | Microbial mat bacterial communities from mineral coupon in-situ incubated in ocean water Damariscotta River, Maine, United States -... | ecosystem: Environmental > Aquatic > Marine >...
GGACTCAAGGCTATAATCAGCGCGCTTTCACAGTTTTAGTGGTTAGAAAGCGATTTTTGGAGTGGGCCTTGCGCCCATTTTTTGTTTCCGGAAGGAATGAAATGGGTCAACAAGCAGTAAAAGTGGCGACATTAATCGAGCCATCCCTGGATGCGCTGGGTTATGAACTGGTCGGTGTTGAATACGCCGCACAGGGTAAGCACTCTATATTAAGAATATATATTGATAGCCCAACGGGCGTCGATGTTGACGATTGTCAGAAGGCAAGTCACCAAATAAGTGGCGTGTTGGATGTAGAAGAACCCTTATCGGGTCAGTACACCCTGGAAGTGTCATCACCAGGGCTAGAACGACCACTGTTTGTCGCGGCGCATTTTGAGCGCTTTGCGGGTGAACGTGCTGAGGTACGCATGCGTACTCCGATTGATGGGCAAAGAAAATTTGTTGGGCAGCTTGCCGGTGTTGAAGATAACAACGTAAAGCTGGACTTGGAGAATGGTGAAAGTGTTTTACTTTCGCTTGCCGATATTGATAAGGCAAAACTGAAACCTGAATGGTAAGCCATCAGGTATCGCAGGAGTAGAGGCAGAGGCTATGTCGAAAGAAATATTAATGGTTGTTGATGCGGTTTCGAATGAGAAAGGCGTAGAGAAGGATGTTATCTTCGGTGCAATTGAAGCGGCATTGGCGACAGCCACAAAGAAACGTCACAAAGGTGATATCGCCGTTCGTGTAGATATTGATCGTGAATCAGGTGATTATGATACATTCCGCACATGGGACGTAATCGATATCATGGATTTCGAGCCAGAATTACGTGATTCCATTTTAACATTAGAAGAAGCGCAACTGCGTAAACCTGATGTAGAAGTGGGTGACGTGATTGAAGAGCCAATGGAATCTGAAGTTTTTGGTCGTATTGCAGCACAGACAGCCAAACAAGTTATTATGCAAAAGGTGCGCGAAGCTGAGCGTGCTCAAGTTGTTGATGCCTACCAAGATCGCGTTGGCGAACTGGTAACAGGTATAGTTAAACGTGTTGAACGTGGCAGCGTTATTCTTGACCTTGGTAATAATGCAGAAGGTCTGATTTCACGTGACGATATGATCCCACGCGAGCCAGTACGTTCAGGTGATCGCATTCGTGGCTACCTTTACGAAGTGAGTTCGGAAGTACGTGGCCCACAATTATTTATTAGCCGTGTTTCTCCTGAATTCCTAATTGAATTATTTAAACTCGAAGTGCCAGAAGTGGGTGATGAGTTAATCGAAATTCTTGGCGCGGCACGTGACACCGGTCTTCGTGCAAAGATTGCGGTTAAGTCTAACGATCAACGTATTGACCCGGTTGGTGCATGTGTTGGTATGCGCGGTTCACGCGTACAAGCTGTATCAGGTGAAATTGCCGGTGAGCGTGTTGATATTATTTTGTGGGATGAAAACCCTGCACAGTATGTCATCAATGCAATGTCACCAGCAGAAGTACAATCCATTGTGATTGATGAAGATACACATTCAATGGACATTGCGGTTGCGGAAGATCAATTGTCACTTGCGATTGGCCGCGGCGGCCAGAACGTTCGTCTTGCTAGCGAATTGACAGGTTGGGAACTTAACGTCATGTCTGAAGCGCAAGCGGAAGAAAAGAGTGACTCAGAAGCAGAAAAAGTTCAGCAGTTGTTTATGGACCAACTTGATGTCGATGAAGAAATCGCTGTCATTCTTGTCCAGGAAGGTTTTACTTCGGTTGAAGAAGTTGCTTACGTACCGATTGAAGAAATGCTTGATATCGAAGAATTCGATGAAGGCATGGTTGAAGAACTGCGTAGCCGAGCTAAAGATGTATTGTTAACCAAAGCGCTCGCTACGGAAGAATTAATTGGTGATGATAAACCTGCCGATGATCTTCTTGAAATGGAAGGTATGGATGAGCCGCTGGCATTCAAAATGACAGCGAAGGGAATCATCACAATGGAAGATCTTGCCGAACAGTCAATTGATGAACTTATGGAAATTGATGGCATGGATGAAGAGCGTGCTGGCGCATTAATTATGAAAGCGCGCGAACCATGGTTTGCAGAAGAAGAAAGCCAAGGTTAATTTAACCAAGGTTAATTAAACCAGGGTTAAATTTAACCGTGGTTAGTAGAAAATAACTTTTTAAAGAGTAGTGATTAATGCCTGACGTAACGGTAAAACAGTTAGCAGAAGTAATCGGCACCTCGGTTGATAAATTGATCAGCCAAATAAAAGAGGCCGGTCTAACTGCCAGCGATGCAGATTCAAAAATCTCTGATGGGGATAAAACCACATTATTGAGTCACTTGCGTCGTTCGCATGGCAAGGATGAAGAAAAGGCGGATGCTGGACCGAAGAAAATTACCTTAAAGCGTCGCTCAGTTAGCGAGCTTCGGGTTGGTGGTACCAAAGGTAAAACCGTTAATGTTGAAGTTCGTAAAAAACGTACCTACGTTAAGCGCGGTGTTGTTCAGGCTGAAGAAGAAAAGGTTCGTCTAGAACAAGAACGTATTGAGGAAGAAGCTCGCCTTAAAGTGGAAGCAGAGCAGCGTGCAATAGACGAAGCCAAGGCAGAGAAAGAAGCCGAAGCGAAACAGGTTGAAGAAGCAGAGGCCGCACGAGTTCAAGCTGAGAAAGATGCTGCTGAAGTAGTAAAAGCAGATGAAAAGGCAAAAGCGAAGCCAGCCGATAAAGCAGATGCCGAAAAGAAAGCGACAGGCGATCCTCGTAAGGCTAAGGGACGCGCTAAAGATAAAGAAAAATCATCTGTTAGTACTAAATACGGCCGTAAAGAATTACATGTGGCGGGCGATAAGGCCGGACGACGCAAGAAACGCACCAAGGGTAAACGACGTTCGGTTTCGACGAGTCCTTCTGGTGAACATGGTTTTGCAATGCCCACAGAAGATATTGTGTATGTAGTTGGAATTCCACCGACCATCACTGTTGGTGACCTTGCTCAAAAGATGAAGGTTAAAGCAGGCGAAGTTATCAAAGTGATGATGGGTATGGGCAGCATGGTTACAATTAACCAAATGCTCGACCAAGACACGGCAACGATTGTTGTTGAAGAAATGGGTCATACACCAAAGAATATGGTTGAAAACGCCGCTGAAGATGAAATTTTATCTCTCAGTGCTGAAATGACTGGAGAGAAAGTAACACGTGCTCCTGTAGTAACGATTATGGGCCACGTTGATCACGGTAAGACTTCTTTACTCGATTATATTCGTAAAGCGAATGTGGCTGATGGTGAAGCCGGTGGTATCACCCAGCACATTGGTGCTTATCATGTAAATACTGATAAAGGCATGATTAGTTTCCTAGATACACCAGGCCATGCCGCATTTACTGCAATGCGTGCACGTGGTGCTAAGGCAACGGATATTGTTGTTATTGTGGTTGCTGCGGAAGATGGTGTGATGCCACAAACCAAAGAAGCGATTAAACATGCGCGTGCCTCTGGTGTGCCAATGATTATTGCGATTAACAAGATTGACAAACCAGAAGCCGATCCCGCTAAGGTAACGAATGAATTGGTTGCTGAAGAAGTCGTACCGGAAGAATACGGTGGCGATGTCATGTTTATGAAGGTTTCTGCACATACAGGCGAAGGTGTTCCTGAATTATTAGATGCAATTTTATTGCAATCAGAATTATTAGAATTAAAAGCCGTTGTGGATGCAAAAGCATCTGGCGTTGTTATTGAGGCTCGACTCGATAAAGGTCGAGGTACCGTAGCAAGTATTTTGGTTCAAAATGGAACATTGAAGAAGGGTGACATTGTTTTATGTGGTTCAGTGTATGGTCGCGTCCGTGCAATGATAGATGAAAATGGCAAGGTTATTGAATCTGCCGGGCCTTCTATCCCTGTTGAAATACTCGGTCTATCTGGTACGCCAGGTGCGGGTGACGAAATGATTGTTGTTGACAGTGAACGTAAAGCGCGTGAAGTTGCGCAGTTCCGTGGTACTAAACAACACGATGCTAAGTTGGCTCGCCAACAAGCGGCTAAACTTGAAAATATGTTCTCGCAAATGGAAGGCGGTATTGTTGATTCCCTTAACATTGTTCTTAAAGCCGATGTAGATGGTTCTGCTGAAGCATTAGGTGAGTCACTGCGTGCTATTTCAAATGATGAAGTACGCGTAAACATCGTATCCAGTGGTGTTGGTGGTATTAACGAGTCTGATGTGCAATTAGCGGTAGCATCATCTGCCATCATGATTGGTTTCAATGTTCGTGCCGATGCAACCTCGAAACAAATGATTGCAGATGAAGGTATTGACCTGCATTACTACAGCATTATTTATGATGCGATTAATGAAGTGAAAAGTTCTGTATTGGGTATGCTTAAACCACTCTACAAGGACGAAATAATTGGCCTTGCCGAAGTGCGTGATGTATTCCGTTCATCAAAACTTGGCGCGATTGCGGGTTGTATGGTGGTTGAAGGAACAATTAAACGTAGCAGCCCTATTCGGGTATTACGTGATGATGTTGTTATTTACGAAGGTGAACTTGAATCATTACGTCGTCATAAAGATGATGTCGATAATGTTAAATCGGGTACCGAATGTGGTATTGGCGTTAAGAATTACAATGACGTTAATCCGGGTGACCAGATTGAAGTTTACGAACGTACCTTGGTCGAACGTAAGCTCGATTAATTAAATGGCCAGAGAATACGCACGCAGTGATCGTGTCGCGGATCAGATCCAACGCGAGTTGGCAAGATTGATCCAACGCGACATGAGTGATCCCCGTTTAAACTTACTCAGTGTTTCAGCTGTTGAAGTCACTCGTGATCTTGCATATGCAACGGTCTATGTTTCCAGTTTGACAGACAAAGCCAGTCACAAAGAAATTCTTAGTGTCTTGCATAAGGCTAACGGTTTTTTACGCCGTGAATTAGGCAAGGCGATGCGTCTACGCATTGTTCCCGAATTAAAATTCAAATATGACGAGTCCATTGAAAAGGGCATGTCGATGGCAAAATTAATCGATGATGCCGTCCAAAACGATTCCAACGAAGAAGACTAGTCTGCATGGGTAGACGTCGTAGTTCGAATCGTGGTCGTAACATCAATGGTGTCTTGCTGTTAGACAAACCGCTGGGAATGACCTCCAATAAGGCCTTACAAGAGGTCAAAAACCTACTTTTTGCCAAGAAAGCAGGGCATACCGGTACCTTGGATCCTTTAGCAACGGGCATACTCGCGATTTGTTTCGGTGAAGCCACCAAGCTCTCTACTTATATAGTCGATTCTGAAAAACATTACCGTGCGACGGCTCAATTAGGTGTGACAACGGCCACAGGTGATCGGGAAGGCGATATTCTTGAAGAAAAGCCCGTTCCAATGTTTGATATGGCACAGTTAGAGGCCATTCTTGCCAAATTTACCGGCGAAATCATGCAGATCCCGCCGATGTATTCAGCGCTAAAACACGAAGGTGAGCCACTTTATAAGTTAGCCCGCCAAGGTATTGTGATTGAGCGCGAAGCAAGACCGGTCACAATATATTCCATGACACTGCTCGAAATCACCGATACGACGTTTACCGTGGACGTTGTTTGCTCAAAAGGGACCTATATACGCACTCTGCTTGAGGATATTGGTGCTGAATTGGGTTGTGGCGCACATACCAGCGAGCTACGCCGTACCGTATTAGGACCATTTACCGAGCAGGATATGGTCACGATGGAAACCTTACGCGATGCTGAACAGAACGATCGTGAGGCGCTTAATAACTACGTCAAACCAATTGAAAGCGCGCTGGTTAGCTGGCCAGAGGTCAAATTGTCGCCAGACGCCGCGTATTACCTACGTCAGGGGCAGGCAGTGACTGTGCCACATGCACCCACATCAGGCCTTGTTAGCCTGTTTGCAGACGACACGGCCTTCATTGGCGTGGGTAAAATTCTCGAGGATGGCCAAGTTACACCGAAACGGCTGTTAAATCTTTCATCAACAGAGTCCCAAGACTGAATTTTTCCTTGTTTAATCGGGAGTTGCGGTTTAAAATACGCGCCTTCGAAAATCTTGCATGGGGCCGGATCAGGAGTTATAAATGAGCATTAGTACTGAGCAAAAAGGTCAGATTGTTTCTGACAATAAACGTAACGACACAGACACCGGTTCACCGGAAGTTCAGGTCGCTATCTTGTCTGCACGCATTAACGATTTGTCTGGACACTTCAAAGAACACATTCACGATCATCACTCACGTCAAGGTCTGCTAAGAATGGTTAACAAGCGTCGTAAATTGCTTGATTACCTAAAAGGCAAAGACGTTACACGTTACCGTGAACTTATTGCCAGCCTTGGTCTGCGTAAATAAGAGAAAAGTTTTCATGTTGAGGTGCATGGGGTATCTCAACGAAAAAAATCATTACACGTAAGGATTCCCTTGTGGCTTCGATCAAGAAATCGTTTCAGTATGGCGAACATACTGTCACCCTCGAAACGGGTGAAATAGCACGTCAGGCAAGTGGTGCCGTCATGGTAAGTGTAGGCGACACTGTATTACTGGTTACCGCCGTTGCACAAAAGACAGCAGCAGAAGGCCGTGACTTTTTCCCACTCACTGTGAACTACCAAGAGCGTACTTACGCAGCTGGTAAAATTCCTGGAGGCTTCTTCCGTCGTGAAGGCCGTCCAAGTGAAAAAGAAACCCTGACATCTCGCCTTATTGATCGTCCGATTCGCCCCTTGTTCCCAAAAGGTTTCAAGAACGAAGTTCAAGTTATCGCAACAGTTATCTCTTTAAACCCGGATATCGATCCTGATATCCCTGCATTGATTGGTACCTCGGCTGCACTGGCAATTTCTGGTGCGCCATTTAGTGGTCCTGTTGGCGCAGCACGCGTTGGTTATAAAGACGGTGAATACATTCTGAACCCGGGTATGGAAGCGCTTAAAACATCTGATCTTGATTTGGTTGTTGCCGGTACTGACAGCGCTGTGTTGATGGTTGAATCTGAAGCTAACTGTTTATCTGAAGACGTTATGCTTGGCGCAGTTATGTTTGGTCACGAACAATCACAAATCGTTATTAACGCTATTTCTGAATTCGCTGCTGAAGTAGGCACTGAAAAATGGGAATGGACTGCACCTGCAACAAACGAAGCACTTGCTGCCAGTGTTGCTGAAGTTGCAACAGCCGGTTTAACAGAAGCTTACCAAATTGCTGAAAAGCTAACGCGTTACGGTAAGGTTGATGAGGTTCGTCAAGCAACGATTGAAAAACTTACTACTGAAGATGGCCCAAGCGCTGACGAAATTTCAGGCGCATTTGGATCACTGGAAAAGAAAGTCGTTCGTGGTCGTATTATCGATGGTCATCCTCGTATCGATGGTCGTGATACATCAACAGTTCGTGCAATTGATGTACGTGTTGGCGTTCTACCACGTACACACGGTTCAGCATTGTTCACACGTGGTGAAACTCAGGCATTGGTTGTTACAACGTTGGGTACAAACCGTGACGCACAAGTTATTGACGCACTGGAAGGAACTGTTAAAGAACCATTCATGCTGCACTACAACTTCCCTCCATACAGCGTAAACGAAACTGGCCGTGTTGGTAATCCTGGCCGTCGTGAAGTGGGTCATGGTCGTCTTGCCAAGCGTGGCGTATTAGGCGTTATGCCTAACATGGAAGAGTACCCATACTCAGTTCGTGTTGTATCTGAAATTACTGAATCAAACGGTTCAAGCTCAATGGCTTCTGTTTGTGGTTCTTCATTGGCGATGATGGATGCCGGTGTTGAATTAAAAGCACCTGTTGCCGGTATCGCAATGGGGCTTATCAAGGAAGGCGACAAGTTTGCCGTCCTAACTGACATCTTGGGTGACGAAGATCACCTTGGTGATATGGACTTTAAGGTTGCCGGTTCAGTTGAAGGTATTACTGCATTGCAAATGGATATCAAGATCGAAGGTATCACTAAAGACATCATGCAAGCGGCACTGACACAAGCTTACGATGCACGTATTCATATCCTTGCTGAAATGGCCAAGGTTATCGATTCACCTCGTAAAGAATTGTCTGACTACGCGCCACGCATCATGACCTTCAAAATTAACCCTGACAAGATTCGAGATGTTATCGGTAAGGGCGGTGCAACTATCCGTTCTATCATCGAAGAGACAGGCGCCAACATCGATATTTCCGATGACGGTTCAGTGAAGGTTTCATCTGTTGATAACGCAGCAGGCATGGCAGCACGTAAACGTGTTGAACAGCTTACTGCAGACGTTGAAGTTGGCAGCATTTACGAAGGTAAAATTGCTAAGATTATGGACTTCGGTGCATTCGTAACAATTCTGCCTGGTAAAGATGGTCTGGTTCACATCTCACAGATTTCAAACGAACGCGTTGAAAACGTTAGCGACAAGCTAACTGAAGGCGAGACAGTTAAAGTCAAAGTGCTTGAAGTTGATAAGCAAGGCCGTATTCGTTTGAGCATGAAAGCGATTGGAGAAGGCGAAGCGTAAGTTTAGCTAGCTGACATCAATACGAAGAAAGGCCGCTCTTATGCGGCCTTTTTTTATGACTATGCAACGTAAAAGGGGGCAGTGAGAAATATATCTCATTCTAGTTTGTATCGGACCCGTTTTTTTATTCTCCAAGCCACGAATAACGTTACAGAAATTCCAATAACTTGTCATAACCCCCTTTAGTTCTCAGTAAGAGAGTAGAATGGGTGGGGTTAGTGACAATTCGCTACAATTCTCATTTGTCACCATCCTCTTTAATTGACACAGCAAAATATGAAGAAACAGGCCTATTGGCGAAATTGATCACTCGTTCATGAGTCACACCTATTAAATTCTTAAAGAATAAGGAAACGACGACATGAATACATCAAAAGTAGGCGTTATTGGGACGTCAAAAAAAGTAGATGAACGACGGCTTCCAATCCATCCAGGGCATTTGCCGCGTATTCCTGAAGTACTTCGCCGCCAGCTTATATTTGAGGAGGGTTATGGCGAGCCCTTTGGTATCACCAATTCGGAAATTGCTGCACTAACGGGTGGCATTGCCACTCGTCACGAGTTACTGGCTGACATTGGCACGGTTATCATTGCCAAGCCAGTATTAGCCGATTTAGAGGAACTTCGCGAAGGCGGAACACTTTGGGGTTATGTGCATTGCGTGCAGCAACGTGACATCACACAGGCGGCTCTCGATCGTAAACAGACACTGATTGCCTTTGAGGATATGTTTATTTGGTCTCCTGACGGAAACATGGGTCGCCATACATTCTATAAAAATAATGAAATGGCGGGCTATTGCGCGGTAATACATGCCTTGCAACTTAAAGGTATCGATGGGCATTACGGTAATCAACGCAAAACAATCATTTTCGGTTTTGGTGCGGTCAGCCGTGGTGCGATATATGCGCTCAAGGCACATGGTTTTAGAGATATCACTATTTGTATTCAGCGCCCTGAAGATGAAGTGCGTGAAGAAGTACTCGATTGTAACTATGTCAGAATTCGATCAGGTAGCGAGGACGAGGCACGCATGATGGTGATGGAGCACGATGGAACGGTGCACCCGCTGACCGATCTGATTAGTGAAGCAGATATCATTGTAAACGGCACCTTTCAAGACACAGAAAATCCTACCGACTTTGTTACTGAAGCAGAAAGCGCATGCCTCAAACCCAATAGCCTGATTATTGATGTCAGCTGCGATGAGGGGATGGGATTCTTTTTTGCTAAACCCACTACATTTAAGAAACCGATGTTTAAGTATAAAACTACCGATTACTACGCCGTGGATCATACCCCGAGTTATCTTTGGGAAAGTGCAACACGATCAATTTCTGCTGCATTAATTGTTTATTTACCAACTGTACTGGCGGGCCGTGATGCCTGGCAGTTGAACGAGACTATTCGGCAGGCGATCGTTATTGATGGTGGCGTGATCCAGAATCCCGCTATTCTGTCATTTCAAAATCGTGCGCTGGACTATCCTCATGCGTATCTTAATCCGGCTGACAATATTGTTCCGAAGAATGTTGCCTAATTACCTCCAGCCGATGCGCATTCTTCATATTTTGTAAGCATAGGCTGACACTGGCAGCGAACTTTATGGGAATACGCATGGTTGTGTGTTTTTTGTTTTGAATGCTGTGCTAGACTTTCTTTAATATGGAGAAAGTATCTTTAATCGCGTATTCAAGAACACTGTGGCTGTTGCTGCTTTTATTTTGTTTTAGGGTGTTTGCCCAGTTTACGGTCTATTTTTATGACGTACCATTTTTGCCAGCCTTTGAACGGTGGCATAGTGACAGCATGCCGTATGCTGCATTAGTCTTTTTTCAATTTATCATTGTTTTAATTTTAGGTCGGATTGCTCTGCAGTTACAGCGCAATCAGATAGTGGCACGTTTTAAGGCAGGTGTTTTTTTGCTTTTCATAGGCGGGCTCTATTTCTTCGTTATGTCGGCGAGACTTTTGAACAGTCTCGTTGAGCTTAGTGAGCACGTCTGGTGGAACCAACCCATTCCGTCAGCATTTCATTTGGTGCTTGCTTCTTTTCTTATTGTGGTAGGCTTATTTCATTGTCGTCATGGAAGAGAACAATAAAACAGATATGGCTAACTCTATAATAAAAACAACATTGACCTGGTTTAGTTATCCATTAGTTATCATTGCTGGCGTGGTTGTTCACATTCAGCTTGTCGCGCAAGGCATGTCTTTGCCTGTCGCTACTTATGTACCGGTATTATGTGGTGCGCTTATCATTACGGCATTGGAATGGCTGCATCCATATCGAACTCAGTGGCGACCAAGTCAAGACGAGGTAATGGCGGATGCGGCATATATGCTGTGGGTTCAAATTCTCTTACCTCGATTGTTCGGTTTTTTAATTGCACTGACGTTATTGTCACTATTAGGTTCAAATGATTGGGCGCTGAGTAAACTTTGGGTTCATGACTGGCCTATTGGATTTCAAGCAGTGGCGATGGTGCTGTTCGCCGACTTTCTTCGCTATTGGGTGCATCGTGCAGCACACCAATATTCTTTCTTGTGGCGTCTGCATGCAGTACATCATTCAACAGATAAGTTGTACTGGGTGAACACGGGGCGTTTTCATCCGATTGAAAAAGCATTGCAGTTTGTCTTTGATGCGTTGCCTTTTATTTTATTGGGAGTGGCACCTGAAGTGCTGGCGCTTTATTTTGTGTTTTACGCCTTAAATGGTTTTTTTCAGCACAGTAATATTGATTTGCGATTTGGTGTGTTGAATTACATATTTAGTACCGCGCAGTTACATCGGTGGCATCATTCAAAATCGATTGAAGAGTCTAGTAGCAACTATGGTAATAATACAATTGTTTGGGATTTGTTATTTGGAAGCTGGTTTTTGCCCAAAGAAAAAGAAGTCAAAAAATTAGGGCTGTACAACGCTGATTATCCAATGTCGTTCACGGCGCAACTTAAAACGCCGTTTACCACTGGCTTGGATAAGCGACCGATCTCTATACTGGGAATAAAGTCTGTGTGGCAGAACATCATTACGATTTTGTCTGTCCAAGGTGCAAGGATACTATATTGGTGGCCATTTCACCGGGCGACGCATCATCCACTGGAAAAACAGCAGCAGGTATTAGACACTATCATCAAGGCCAATCGTGACAGTGAGTTTGGGCAGGAGCACGATTTTAAGGCTATTAATACGATTGCAGATTATACCCTACGGGTACCGATTCAAACCTATACGACACTGCGACCTTATATTGATAAACAGATCGCAGGCAAGTCGAATGTTCTGACAGCGGATTCCCCTTTTTATTATGCGCGCACGAGTGGTACAACAGGGGATCCAAAATATATTCCCGTTATTCAAAACACGTTAAAGCAACATCAACGTAGCTTAGCCATATTTGCCTACCTTCAGTACCGTGCGCAACCGCAGGCCTTTAGCGGAAAATTATTAGCGATCCCAGGTCCCTTTGAAGAAGGCCAGTTTGATAGTGGAATATGTTTTGGATCGGTCTCAGGGTTAATGTATCAGGCGATGCCGAAAAGATTAAAAGCAAAATACATTGTACCGGACTGCGTTTATGCGATTGAAGACTACACCATAAAGTACCGTCTTCTTCTTCGTTTGATGTTACCACATACCAATATGAGCTACATGGCCTCTGCGAATCCCACGACATTTAAAAAATTATTGGTCGAGTTGAATAACAATTGGCAAGGCTTATTAGCGGATTTAGAAATCGGCAGTTTCGCTGATCTGGATGCCTTGCCGGATAACGTACGCGATGATGTGGCGCCGTTACTCACAGCAGACCCTGAACGTGCAGCGCAATTAGCGAAGCTCACGCAAGAACACGACACGCTACGATTTTCCGAGGTCTGGCCCAATATTCGCCTGGTGGTCACCTGGACAGGGGGGAGTTGCGGTATAGCCGTTAACCATGTTAAACCGGCTTTCCCTAAAGATACTGTGTTCATGGACCTGGGCTACTTGTCCAGTGAGATGCGTGGAACGATCACTATTGATAAAACGAAGGTAGGGGGTGTCCCGACATTAACCGATCACTTCTTTGAATTCATCGAAGTCAGTGAGTATGAACATGGATCACGTGACACATTAACACTTGACAAGCTTTGCGTTGGGCAACAGTACTATTTCATTATGACGACATCAGCAGGTTTATACCGTTACTTTATGAATGATATTGTTGAGGTGGTCGGCATGGAAAATGCGACACCACTTCTTTCTTTTATTCAAAAGGGTAAAGGGGTGACCAATATCACCGGTGAGAAACTTGCTGAGCAGCAAGTTATTGGTGCTATGGAAACGATTAAGCAAACGCACGGCGTTGATATTCCTTTTTACCTGGCGCTTGCCTGTGTGGAACAAGCGCACTATGTGATCTACGTCGAAATGGGCGCAGCGCATGCGGCATCCTTATCCGATGACATTGAACGTGCACTCAATCAAGCCAATATTGAGTATGCCAGTAAAAGAGAAAGCGGCCGATTAAATCAGCTCGAGGTGAAGTATCTCAAAGCAGGCACGGCTGAAGAATATAAAAACTTTTGTGTTGATAAAGGTCAGCGTGAGAGCCAATACAAACCATTGTTGCTACAGTACCAGTCTGATAATACGTTTCCGTTCGAGAATTATCTTATAGCTGTGACGGCCTCATGACATTGAGCTCATTAACACTGTCCTCATTAGAGATCCCGTTTAAGGTGTCTTTTAGTCATTCCTCGGCAACACGGGATAAAACCCAAACAGCCTGGGTGACAGCCCAATCTGGCTCACTAACCGGTTATGGTGAATCCTGTCCACGATCTTATGTGACCGGTGAGGACATGGGGTCGGTAACGACGTTCTTTCAACGTCACCATGATGACGTGATTGCATCAATACATGATCTCGTATCACTACAGCAATGGGTTGCGTCTCATGAAACAGACATCAATCAACACCCCGCTGCGTGGTGTGCCATTGAGCTAGCACTGCTTGATGTGTTTGGAAAGCAGGTGGGCAATCACATCGAAGCCTTATTGGGTGTTAATGCACTGCATGGTGAGTACGCTTATACCGCCGTACTGGGTGACAGTCCACTTGAAGTATATGCTAAACAGGTTAAACAATATGCGGCACTTGGGTTTGATGATTACAAAATTAAAATAACCGATGACGTAGCAATTAACCAGGTGAAAATTAATATTGTTAAAGAGTCTGTCCCTGGCGCACGGATCCGATTAGACGCCAATAACTTGTGGGACGATGCCAATACAGCGATTGAGCACTTGGTCGAATTACCAAGCCCTCTTTTTGCGGTAGAGGAGCCGCTTGCAGCGGGCGATATAAAGGGGATGAATGCAATCGCCTATGCATTAGGTATTAAAATGATTCTGGATGAGTCTTTTTTGAATAAATCACACTTTCAGAAGTTGTTAGATAAACCCGCTCACTGGATCCTTAATCTACGTGTATCAAAACTAGGCGGGTTAGTTCGCGGTCTTGAATGCGCGGAGCTTGCAAAACAACATGGCATTAATTGTATTTTGGGTGCGCAAGTCGGTGAGACGAGCTTGCTGACACGGGCAGGGTTAACACTGGCGCAGGCGTGCAAGCCAAATTTAGTTGCCCAGGAAGGAGCGTATGGTCTTCATTTGTTAGAAGAGGATGTGTGCGAGCAACCATTGATGTTTGGTAAGCAAGGTAAATTGGATACCAATAAGATAAGTGGTTTGGCACAACCCGGTTTTGGTCTCGCGATTAATGTTAGCCGTCTAACCTTACAGCGATAATACGACTATGAAAACGTCACTTATATTCACTCTTTCTATAATACTGATGCCTTGCTATAGCGTTGCACAGGAGAGTACCTGCTATGGCACCACCAGTGACGGAAGATTAGAGCAGGGCGTTCAGTTACCCAGTAGTGGAAAGAACTTTATTTCGTATGGAGAAATTCCCGAAGTATTAGGGCGAACCTACGTGCATGACACAGTGAGTAAGATTGTGGTCGATGCATATGATGAATTATTTGTCTCCCACCCCAATAAACGTTTTAAATATGCTGAAACAGGCTTGAGTGAGGGCGGGGAGTTTAGCCCACATAAGACGCACCGAAACGGTTTATCTGTTGATTTCATGGCGCCTGTTGTCGATCAGAATAATCAATCAACGCATTTTTCGACACACGTCTTTAATAAATACGGTTATAACGTCGACTTTAATAGCGCAGGTCAATACGAGGAGTACACGATTGATTTTGACGCATTGGGTGCACACTTGGTAGAGTTACATAAAGCATCGTTAAAAAATGGGGTGGATATTTGGCGTGTGTTGTTTGCGCCGGACTTACAACCCAAGCTGTATGCTACACAGTATGGCGAATACATTAAGAAGCATATAATTATCCCAACGAAAAAATCATGGGTGCGGCATGACGAACATTATCATGTCGACTTCAATGTACCGTGTAAACCGCTGTAAGGGCAATAGCAGATTAACGATTTCTGTGTATAAATTATGAATTAATGTAAGGGAGGTATTTGTCGAGTGAAGTTGATAAATACCAAACCGTTTATTGGTAGCGAATTAATCGATGTCACTTTATACTCGTGATATGGAAATTATTAGTATCTTCAACATCGGTTTTTCGATAATTATTGCGATAACGCTATGTGTTTCCTATTTATTCTTTATTAAGCATGTAAATAAGAGCTGGCTGTCCCTGAGTTCATGTGTTGGTTTGTTGGGGGGATTGGCGCTGGCGCAGTATCACCATTATGCCTTTTATACGTCAGGTACCGATCCTTTATCAAACGTTGATTATCGGCTTTTAATCCTTTTCTTGCCGCCGATGTTTTATTTTTTTAGTCGGGCTATTCTATTTCCTGATCTCGGTGTTAAACTTTATCATTTATTACATTTCCTCCCGTTACCACTAGCCTTTATCGCACCCCGTGAGGTCACCGTACCCACCGCCTTTCTCATTGGCACAGGGTACTGCCTTTGGTTAACGAATATTGCGTATAATCTCAGAGGCATTCGTAAACGCTTTGGTTTAGTGTTTATTTTCTTTTCGTTTTTTACTGTCATCGCCATTTTCGTGTTAATTACTGGTTTTGCCGCAACCTATATTGATGCCGCCTATTTTTATCATTTTTACACCTCGGGCATTGGCATGAGTTTAATTCTGGTCACGGGGACGCTGATTGTGTTTCCTAATGTATTGAGTGAAATTGATGAAGTCGTAAGGTTAGGTTATTCAAACTCCACATTGAGTAATATTGATATTGAGGGTTGTAAAGAGAAGCTTAATGAACTCATCCACAGCTCAAAAATGTATCAAAATGAGAATCTAAGTCTGGCACTGCTGGCCGATGAAATGAAGCTCTCCAATCACCAGCTTTCAGAGCTTATTAATTCCCAATTTGATATGGGGTTCTCGCAATACATTCGCCTGCAACGAGTTGAGGCAGCAAAACAGTTATTAAAAACTGAGATCGATGCCTCAATTTTGTCGATCAGCATGGAAGTAGGCTTTAAGTCACAATCCAATTTTTATGTCGCCTTTAAGGAGTTAACAGGGCATTCACCCGGAAATTACCGCAAAGCAGTATTAGATTAGTCTTCATCTTCTTGTTTTATCATTCTGGAACATTCTAAGTCATTGAATTTACTTGGCTAAATCTTTTTCTATTCATTGTTTATCATTCTGGAAGCAGCCACGTTAAATCATCAGTAACTTCTGTCATGACAGTTAATTAATGACCTGGAGTTAAAGATGATGATTGAATTTACATACGCAACATACATAGTAATCAGTATTGCGATGACTATATGGGTCGCACGTACCCTGAGCAAAAACGGTCAGGTATTTCTGGTAGATAGCTTTGATGGTAATGAAAAACTGGCTGAGTCAGTTAATCATTTACTGGTGGTCGGCTTTTATTTGCTCAATTTAGGTTACATCCTGTTAGCAATGAGGACGTATAAACAAATAGATACATTAAGAGTTTCTATCGAATTTTTAAGCGGGAAAATCGGTGTTGTATTACTGGTGTTAGGCGCGCTGCATCTTATTAATGTTATTGTAATTTCCAAATGGCGTAATCGGGCGATGAATAATAAATTATTGCATGCAGATAGAGGACTAAATGATGCGTGATAATCAATTTCCAGTTTTGCAGGCGACATATAAATGAAAATTCTATTAACCGGAAGTAGCGGGTTTATTGGTAGCCACATTGCAACAGCATTGAACATGGCAGGTCATGATCTGGTTATGGTTAATCGTAGCAGTGGCATTAATTTTAACAGCATGTTACGTGCAGATGACTGGTTGCCCCATTTGCATGGCGTTAATGTGGTGATTAATTGTGTCGGTATTATTGCCGAGACAGCTGGGCAACGATTTACAGAGTTACACACGAAAGCACCCATCGCCTTGTTTGATGCCTGTGTGACAGCAGGTGTGGAGCAGGTTATTCAGATTTCCGCATTAGGTGCCGATGATATGGCTTTTACGCCTTATCAATTAAGCAAAAAATTGGCTGATGATCATTTGCGCAATTTGCCATTAGCATGGTTTGTTTTACGTCCATCATTGGTCTACGGAGTAGGCGGTAAGAGCGCAGCGTTATTTGAACGCATGGCAAACTTGCCGTTGTTACCGGTGGTTGAACAGGGTAGACAATTAATTCAACCCGTACATGTCACAGACCTGGTGGATGCAGTATTGGCTTGTCTGGATGTGACAACGACACGACGTACGATTGATATCGTTGGCCCGCGTGCCATTAGTTATGCCGGTTGGTTACAAAGCTTACGTGTCAACGCGGGTAAAAATATGGCGAACACTGTTTCGGTTCCATTCAAGGTGATGCTGGCACTTTCTTATCTTGGTCATTTTGTTGTCCCGCTGTTGCATCCCGATAATTTGCGCATGCTACAACAAGGCAATACTGCCGATGTACAGCCCTTAAGTGAATTACTAGGGAGGATGCCACATGATGTACCTTAGTCTGAAGAGTTTACATTTACTCAGTATGGTCGTGCTGTTCGGCACTGGGTTAGGCAGTGCCTGGTATAAATGGATGTCTGATCGCAGTGGCAATGTGGAGCACATTGCCGCAACCAATCGACAGGTGGTGTTGGCGGATTGGTTATTTACAACACCGACTATCTTAATTCAGCCGCTTACTGGCGTTGCTATGATGTTATTACTGGATATTCCATATACGACTCCCTGGATCACGGCAAGTATGTTGTTATATGGATTGGCGGGTGCCTGTTGGATACCTGTAGTCTGGTTACAAATTCGGATGCGGAAAATATCCGAGCAGGCCAAGCTTACAGGGTGTTCCTTACCTGAAAAATACTGGCGCTATGCGCGGTACTGGTTTTGGCTAGGCGTACCGGCATTTATCTCAATGGTATTAATCGTTTTATTGATGGTGTACAAGTTTGCCTAGGAGGTGACAGGTGAGTGAAAAAAATATTATGCAACAAGCACTGGGTGAACAGTGGCAAGCGTTACCTGCCGCATTACGCGCACATTATCAGAATGATGATAATACCGATATCGGTGTATTGGATATCGAGTATCCGCGTGCGATGCAGATCCTTTTAAATATATTGTATTTATTCGGCGCGTTGTTAAACAGGCGAGGTAAGGAAATTTCCACGACGGTAGACAAGGTAATGAAAGGTGAAACACAATATTGGCAACGGACATTATGTTTTCCTGACGGTGAAACCTTGTTGTTCACAAGCCGCTGGGTTTATGCGGGAGGAAACCAGCTTATAGAGTATGTGAATTCATTTCTTGGTTTGCGTATGGCAGTTAGCGTAAAAGATGGAGAATTGCATTATGCCGGTATTCATTATGTTATTCAGCTTGGACGAATACGCATAGTGTTACCTGAATGGGTGGTGCTTGGTCATACCACGATCATTGAATCTGCGTTAGATGAAACACATTTTGTCATGGACTTTCGATTACACCACCCCTTGTTCGGACAGATATACCGCTATGCAGGAAAGTTTCAGACAAAAAGATATACCATTGCCGCCGATGAGGTTAGCCATGAATAAAGAATCGATATACGCAGTCGAATTGAATGGCCGCCATGTGGTGATATTTGATGGGGTGTGTAATTTTTGTAATTCTACTGTTAATTTTATTATTCAGCATGATATGGATGGTGTCTTTTGTTTTACACCGATGCAAAGTGTTTTCGCAAAGGAGTTGGCGGGTCAGTACTATATCAATAATGTCGGCATTGATACGTTATTATTAATAAAAAATAATACGGTTTACACTCGGTCCGATGCCGCAATTGAGATTGCAAATAATTTATCAGGATATTGGTATTTATTGAACGTCTTTAAAGTGGTCCCCAGACCTGTGAGAGATTTCTTATATAAGCTATTAGCAAAGAACCGTTATGCCTTATTTGGAAAAAGTGATAATTGCATAGTGCCCACACCAGCAGTTGCAAGTCGATTTGTGGGTATTTAGTAATAAAGACTATGCTGGATTTTATTTTACGGTGGCAAGTGTTGTTTGGTTCTAAGTTTTACTGAGGTTAGTGCTTAATCGCATTAATAGATGAAAACTTTTTAATCCACGGCTGCCATGTTTTCCAATTCGCCGGTAGTTTATCCATATCTTTCTTTGCATCACTCACTGTTCGATAACTGCCATAGATCAAAGCATGCCATTGATGGTTATCATGTTCTGAAATGGTTTTGGCGTAATGCGTGGTCAATTGTAAGTGGTTCTTAAGTGCATCAATAAGTCGTGGTTCAGTGCTTGAAGCAAGTTGGATTGTATAGTTATCTAAAGGTTGTTGGCGCGCCCAGGCAAGGCCGTGTTGCTTAGCGTCAAGTAGTGGAGCTGCTTCAACTGTTTGAACAGGTGGCCCTAGTAGTTCACTGTCATTGCCATTTAGCACCACATGAATGCGCTGCGTTGGTTCGGCTTCGGTAGTTATGTTTGCTTCTAATGATGTGTCTATCGGTGTGTCGGAAATGGGTGCATCAGAAAAAGTTTCAGTTTGCAGTGGTGCGGTAGGTTCTTTAGTTTCTGTTACTGCAATTGATGTGTCTTCGCTATCATCTAATAGCATATAACGCGCTGCTGCATCTTTGCGGCCTTGATCGGCGGCGGCTTTAAACCATTTCTTTGCAAGATCGTTGTTAGCGGTAACGCCGATCCCTTCCTCATAAAGAATGCCAAGATTATATTGTGCTTGAGCGGAATTGGAGTTTGCGGCACGTGACAACCACTTAAATGCTTCTTGGTCATTCTGCGCAACGCCTTCACCGTAGGCGTACATGCTACCGATCAGTGTTTGTGCAAGAACATGGCCATCTTTTGCTAGTGGCAGCCATGTTTGGAGTGCCAGAGTGTAATTTTGCTGTTGATAAGCGACGACGCCATCACGAAATGATTTGGCATGTACCGTTGTGGTTACAATAAATAATAGGGCGATGAATAAATATTTCACGAATTTACTTTGTTTTCGCTAATTTCGGCAATGATTTTTCGGACACGATATACCAAGTATCCTTTATTAATTTGAAATCAAGTTGTTTTCGAGTGGTGTCCTGATAATTATCTGATTCATAGTGTTGTGTAAATTTTACGGTAAATAAATCCTTCTGGCTTGACAATATTTCAACATCTTTGAACGATAAGGTAATGCTTTTTTGATTTTCAAGACGATGTTGCCGACTTGCAGCCCACATAAAATGGGATGGGAAACCTTTACCAATATAATCAGGGCTATAACTTGAGATATAGGTGCGCGCATCTAATTGTGCCCATGCACGTGCCCATTTATTCATAACGCCCAATACTTGTTTTGCGGCGATTTTAAAACCGGGCTGATTTTCATTAGGTTTTTTTGCGTTGACATTTGTACTACTTAACATCGCTAGGCAGACTAAGGTTAAAATTATTTGTCGATGGCGATACATTGTGTAAATTAATATCCTATTATTTTTATATTAATGTATATGAAAATGCGTGTAGAAACAAAATTATAGCCTATCTACTAGTATTTTGGCTTATCAATCAAATCGGTGTAAGTATTTTTTCCAGAGAGATTTTGGCTTTTCAGGATGTAAATCACAGGGGGCTAGTCTTGATACTATCCATCCTGGTAGTGGTGGGTTATCACTATAGCCGCAGACAACACCGAGGTTAGCGGGATCATAAATCTTGATGTACTCGGGGGTGTTAATATCGTCGACGTAAACAATGCCGCAATAATCTTCCTGGTGTTGTTCGTGTAGTAGTTTATTGGTGGTTTCGATAAAACTTGATAAATCAATAGCACTAACTGGTGCCGTCGGTGGCATTTGGTTGGTGTCGTAGATAAACCACTTGCTATCATTTAAAGTTTCTAAATGCTGCCAGAAATCATCGAGTTCATGCCAATGCCGAATTCCTTTAAAGGAACCGCGATTAGCGAGAGAATAAGGGCTTGAGTCATTCATTGGCTTCATTATATGTGAGACTGAGTGCGGCGGGAATTTTTTTTACGGACCAATTTTCAATAGCCCATTCCCATATGGACTCAATATTTGCGTTTGAAAGCTCATTTGGAACTTGTTGCCCTAAAAAGTTGAAGGCCTTAATAAGTGTGGGGCGTGGCTCAGTAACGTTAACAGCTGGCGCCATAGCCTGTTTACTAAGTTTACAGCCATCCGGATTTGCTGCTAGTGGGATATGTACATAATCCGGTGTGAAATATTTTAAACGTTGTTGCAAAAAGATCTGTCGCGGTGTGGAATCCAGCATATCGCTGCCACGAACTACTTCTGTGATACCTTGTAATTCATCATCAACAACCACAGCAAGTTGATAAGCAAATAAATTGTCGGCACGTTTAATAATAAAGTCACCTACATCGCGGCCAAGGCATTGCGAGAATCGGCCTTGTACAACATCAATAAAGCTCACTTCGGTGTTATTGGTTCGTATTCTAATAGATCGTGCAGTTTTACCTTTCGCGATACCGTCGCGGCAAGTGCCTGGATAAATACTGACGGGATTCCTAGTGGTTATGGTTTTGTTTATTTCTTTACGTGTGCAAGCACAGCCATAGGTGTCGTTTTGTGTGGTTAATAAGTCGAGAGCGGCTTCATAATATTCGTTGCGTTGGCTTTGGTAGATAATTTCTTCATCCCAATACATACCGTAGGCTTCAAGTGCCTTGAGTATGAGGCTGGTCGAGGTTGAATCACAGCGTGGTAGATCCACGTCTTCAATTCTAACTAACCATTTACCCTGGTGTTGTTGTGCTTGTGCGTAACTACTAACCGCTGCCAGCAATGAGCCAAAATGCAGGGGGCCAGTGGGAGAGGGGGCAAATCGTCCGCGGTATTTTGGGTTCATATGCGCTATATACTTTCAAAAAAAATAGCGAGACAGTGTCTCGCTATTTTAAATAGTTTACCCATCGTTCAGGCTAACCCATTTGTTTCTCTTTGATTTCATCGAGTGTTTTACAGTCGATGCACTGATTCGCTGTGGGACGCGCTTCTAGTCGGCGGACACCGATTTCAACACCACAAATTTCACAATAACCGTAATCTTCTCTTTTTAGCATAGAGATAGATTCATCGATTTTTTTAACCAATTTACGACCACGGTCACGAGAACGAAGCTCAAGTGCAAATTCAGTTTCCTGTGATGCGCGATCATTTGGATCGGGGAAATTAGCAGCTTCATCCTGCATATGATGAACAGTTTCATCGACTTCTTGCATGAGATCTGCTTTCCAGGCATTTAAGATATTATGAAAATGCTGAACTTGATCTTCATTCATGTACTCTTCGCCTTTTTTAAACTTATAGGCTTCACCATAGAGTGGTTGTACATCAATGTTTTGAGTACTAAACGAGGCACGGGTTTTTTTCACGGGTGCTTTTTGAACAGCGGCCTTTTTCACAGGAGCTTTTTTAGCAACGGCTTTCTTGGCAGGTGCTTTTTTAACTGCGGCTTTCTTGGCAGGTGCTTTTTTAACTGCGGCTTTCTTGGCAGGTGCTTTTTTAGCAACTGTTTTTTTGGCGACCTTTTTCTTAGCGACAGCCTTTTTCGCAGGCGCTTTTTTAGTAGCAGCTTTCTTGGTAGTTGCTTTTTTGGCGGCAGTTTTCTTGGTTACTGCTTTCTTCGCCACTTTTTTCTTTGTAGCCATACACTTGCATCCTATTTACTGCATAAATTACAAATAATTCAGCAAGGTTTTATACCAAAAACCACGGTAACGAGCAATAACTATAACTGTTGCTGAAACTAATAAATACCTTGCTGAGATGGTATGATAGTCACGATTCTAAACAATTCCCTTATTAAGCAAAGGTTTATAAGACGATAATATGTTAAAAGCACTCATATTCGATGTAGACGGTACATTAGCGGATACTGAACGAGATGGTCACCGGGTGGCCTTTAATATGGCCTTTGCCGAAGTAGGCCTGGACTGGGAGTGGAGTGAGGAGCTATATGGCAAGTTGCTCGCCGTGACTGGAGGTAAGGAGCGGATCCGTCATTATCTGGATAACTATCGTACCGATGTGACTCTACCAGGAGATGAAGCGGCTTATATTGCCAATCTTCATAAAACCAAGACAAAACATTACACCGAGTTACTTGAAACGGGTGCGATTCCATTGCGTACGGGTGTACGACGTTTATTAGATGAAGCGCGTGCGGCGAATTTACGTTTAGCGATATCGACAACCACGACCCCGGTTAATGTCGAAGCACTGTTGACGCACACACTCGGTGCGGACTCAATGGATTGGTTTGAGGTGATTGCGGCTGGCGATATTGTTCCTGCTAAAAAGCCTGCAGCAGATATTTATGATTATGCCTTAGAGAAAATGGGCTTGGCGGCGGAAGACTGTCTTGCCTTTGAAGACTCATTGAACGGCATACTTTCATCGAGTGCTGCGAACTTGAAAACAATTGTAACGGTTAATGGTTACACCAAAGACGATGACTTCTCTAAAGCAACTTTAGTACTAGATAACCTAGGTGAGCCAGATGAACCGTTTACTGTTATGGCAGGTGATGATCATGGCTTATCATTTGTAAACATCGAGTTATTGCAGGCACTGGCTAAGTAAATAATCGATGACTCATATCGCGGATAGAATGGATGATATCCAGCCATTCCATGTAATGGCTTTGTTAGGTCGTGCACGAGAGCTGGAAGCGCAAGGGTGTTCGATTATTCATATGGAAATTGGTGAGCCGGACTTTGTGACGGCGCAACCGATTATTGATGCCGGTATTGCCGCATTAGAAGCGGGGCAAACCCACTACACGCCAACAATGGGCTTACCTGCTTTGCGTGAAGCGATCAGCGATTATTATCAATCACATTATAAGGTTGATGTTCCTGCGAGACGTATTGTGATCACCCCCGGCGCATCGGGAGCATTGCAACTGGCGTTCAGTGTATTAATTAATCCTGGTGATGCCGTTGTACTTGCTGATCCCGGTTATCCTTGTAATCGTCACTTTGTTCGCCTCAATGAAGGGCAGAGTATTGCTGCCAATGTTGATGTGCATTCAAACTATCAACTTAACGAATCTATCCTAAAAGAGACGTGGACAAGCGACAGTGTTGTGGCGATGTTGGCATCACCATCAAATCCAACAGGTGCCTTAGTTAGTAATGATGAATTAAAAGCCATGCATGATTTTGTTGCGCGACAAGATGGAGTGTTAGTTGTTGACGAGATTTATCATGGTCTGGTTTATGAGCAACAAGAAAAAACAGCACTGGCGATCAGTGATGATATTTTTGTGATAAATAGCTTTTCCAAATACTTCGGCATGACCGGTTGGCGTTTAGGTTGGTTGGTGGTGCCAGAAGAATATGTGGATGCGGTGGATCGTTTGGCGCAAAATATTTTTCTTGCCGCATCAACACTGGCGCAACATGCAGCGTTAGCGGCGTTTACGCCTGAGGCAATTGCAATATTTGATCAGCGCCGAGATGAATTTGCCGAGCGTCGGGATTATTTATTGCCGGCTTTGCGTGACATGGGATTTGAAATACCAGTTAATCCTAACGGGGCTTTTTATCTTTATGCCAATTGCGAAAAATTTTCTTCAAATAGTTATGAGTTTGTTTGTGACTTGCTTGAGAAGGCCGGTGTTGCAATAACGCCGGGAATTGATTTTGGTGATAATGCGGCCGATAAGCATGTGCGCTTTGCTTATACGACGAGTCTTGTTAATTTAAAAGAGGGTGTTGCAAGGATAAAAGATTTCCTCAAATAATAGCAAGAAATTGCTTGAGAATAAATTCGCGTATTGCTGGTTCTAAATCTATTGAGAGATCATCAAATTCTTTGAACACATGATTTATATTAACGTCACCAGCTTCTACATGCATAGGTGATTTTTTGTAACTTAATGCATCTCCCTCACCGTCATCAATTCGAAAATGGCAAAAGCCGTACTCAGTATTCCAGCGTATCGAGTGTTCATTTATATGTTTGTCATAACAAAATTCAAAATGCGAGAATCGATCGCCGTTGTGCCAAATAAACAGATCGGCGGCTTGGCTTGTAAACCAGCGTTTGCTTAAATGTTTGTCTGGCTGTGCGATATTGCATACTTCGCGTAATGCATTGAGATCCACATCACTCCCCGTGTAATTTTTTAGTCTCGTCTAATTCAAATTCTTTTAAGGCCATAGCTGTTGCGCCAGCCACTGCAGTCGGCATAACAATAAAGTTAACAATGGGAACGGCCATCATTAACATGGTTGCGCCGCCAAAACCAAAAGCCATAAATCGTTTCGTGCCCAGGCGCTGGCGAAGTGTTGAAAAATCCACATCGTGGTTGTCAAATGGGTAGTCACAATATTGCACAGCAAGAATCCATGCTGTTACCAACAACCATGCAAAAGAAGCAACCAGGTTAAGTAAGGGGATCAATAAAGCGATCACAAATAGAATAATGAACGGTGATGACAGCACGATGTAGTAGAGCATCTTTTTAAATTCAGACAGCATGGTCGGGCCAATCGCGGCAATAACATCACGCATGCCTTTTTCTGATTCATTTTTATTACCCGTAATATGTCGCTCGACGGCGTCGGCCAATAAACTATTAAAGGGGGCACCAACGAAGTTGGCAACAATCGTAAAGAGAAAAAATACCGCAACGGCAGCAACACTGACAAAAATGGGTATGAGTATCCAACGTAGCCAATTAAACCAACTTAGCCAGCTATCTTCACTCGGTAATAGCCAGTCAAGCAGTTCACCGAACTGTTGGTAGCCATAAGCAATCAGTAAGCTGAAAATAATAACATTGAGCGTCAACGGGATGATGACAAACTTGCGAATACCGGGTTTGGTAATGAGTGATATGCCGCGGAGAAAATATGCGGCGCCAGTGATACTGTTTTTAATCATGTTCTGTTCCTGCGTACGTTGGTTGTATCTTAATTATAGATGTTTGTACTTATCAAATAATCGCTCTGCTTGCGAGTAATGCTGTGCCAACCGCGGCTTCCTGGTGATTGGCGGTTAAAAAAGGCACATTGAGTTGTTTCTGACGCAGTGCCTGCCATTTTGGGTTTTTCGCACCACCGCCACTGCTACGGATTGACGTCGGCATAGGCGCACCCAATTTACTGAGCGCAGCATAGCCCTGTGATTCGATTTTAGACATGGATTGGAGTAGTGCATGTAGGAAATCCACGTCATTTGCGGGTCTAGGGCTCATTAATGGTTCTAAATCGGGATTATTCACTGGAAAACGTTCTCCAGCCGACGGTAATGGCATATATTCGAGTGTCACGGGCTTATTGAGTTCGATTTTCGCACTCAGCTGCTCGAGTTGCTGGTCGTCGAAAAATTGCCTGAGTACGGCACCACCGGTGTTAGATGCACCACCAAGCAGCCATTGATCACCTAATCTGTGGCTGTAGATCCCTAATTCAGGTGAGTAAATCGGCTTATCAGCAAGAATCTTAATAACCAGCGTTGAACCCAGTACTGTCAGAGCATCACCAAGCTGATGAGCGCCGGAGGCAATAAAGGTCGCTGTACTATCGGTTGTACCTGAGACTATCTGGCAGTCCGTGCTAAAGCCAAATTGGGCGGCAATATCCGGATGAATTGCGCCAAGCACGGTTCCTGCGGGGACGACGCTGGGTAAACAGTCCGTTGGAAGGTCAAATTTACCTAGCCAATTTGGCCATTCTCGCTTAACTGGGTCATAACCCAGTTTTAAGGCATTATTTTCGTCACTACATTCATATTTACCACGCAGTTTTCCAGTTACCCAATCGGCTTGGTGGAGCGCTTTTAGTCCTGTTTCCAATAGCGCCTGATCTTGCATCCAAAGCAGTTTTGAAAGGCTACTGGACGGGCTGTGGACGGCTGCAGTTGCAGGGGCGACGGCAGCGATGACCTGAGTTTGTTGCTGGGCGCGTTGATCACGATACATGAGTGCTGGGCCGGTGACTTTGCCGCCGGTATCACACAGCAATAGCGTCGAAGACGTACCGTCAACCGCAATACTGATTACTTTTTGAGCATCTAATCCGTGCAGTGCCTGTCGTAAACTTGTTTGGCAGGCTTGCCACCAATCATCGGGGGATTGTTCGCAAGTGAGTCCCTGGCTAATTGATTCGGGCAACGGCGTGCTTGAAAAGTTAAGTAGTTGTTCTTGCTCATCGAGCACGGCAACTCGACAGGCTGAAGTGCCTAGATCGATACCAATAAATAAACTCATTGAGTGGTTTTACCGGTCATGAAGTTAAGGTTCCGATTAAACACTGACTCTTAAGTTCATGATTATTAAACCAACGAGATTTAAGGCAACTGAAGCGGTGGGGTGGATACCCAATCTTTTGCCTGATGCTCAGCAACAACCGTCGTGTAAACACCGCCGCGAACATTGAAGTCAGCGGTCAGACGCATAAAGCGAGGTGAACAAGATTTAACCAGATCAGCGAGGATCTGATTTGTCACGGCCTCATGAAAAGCACCTTCCTCACGAAAACTCCAGACATAGAGTTTTAATGATTTCAATTCGATACAAACACTTTCTGGAATGTACTCGATATGTAAGGTTGCAAAATCAGGCTGTCCCGTTTTTGGACAGAGGCAAGTGAACTCAGGGATCCGAATCCGAATCGTGTAATCACGGTCGGTTTGCGGGTTTTCAAAGGTCTCGAGGTTTTTCGTAGCTTGTGTAGTCATGGTGCGAAAGATACAGGATTCCTGATGCGACTGACAAGTGATGATGATATGATGCCACTCAAAGTTACACCACAATAACTAAATCACCGAAGTGCTAAATTACAGAATAGAGCAAGAAAACTGCCATATGCGTCTAGATAAGATTAAATTGTCCGGCTTCAAATCCTTTGTTGACCCGACCACCATTTCATTCTCCAGCAATTTGACCGGCATTGTCGGTCCAAATGGCTGTGGTAAATCCAATACGATTGATGCCGTGCGCTGGGTCATGGGCGAAAGCTCGGCCAAGTTGTTGCGTGGCGAATCAATGGCCGATGTTATCTTTAGCGGCTCATCAACGCGTAAACCTGTAGGCCAAGCGAGTGTCGAATTGTTTTTTGATAACACCGATGGTCGCGCGGGTGGTCAGTACGCAAGTTATAGCGAAGTCTCTGTAAAACGTGTTGTTAGTCGTGATGGAACGTCAACTTACTTTTTAAATAACACACGTTGTCGCCGTCGTGACGTGATGGATGTTTTCCTTGGTACCGGTATGGGGCCACGTAGCTACGCGATCATTGAGCAAGGTATGATCTCGCGCTTCATCGAAGCCAAGCCTGAAGAGATGCGTGTTTTTATTGAAGAAGCGGCAGGTATTTCAAAATACAAAGAACGTCGCAAAGAAACCGAAAATCGTATTAAGCATACGCGTGAAAATATTGAACGTATTAATGATTTGTGTGATGAGCTAGGGAAACAACTCGCGCATTTGCAACGTCAGGCTAATACCGCAGAAAAATACAAAGAACTAAAACAAGAAGAGCGTATTGCGAAAGCGCAATTGCTAGCATTACGTCGACGTAGTGTTGATGAAAATGCAGAAGTGCAAAAGAAAGCCATTGCCGAAAAAGAAACGGCATATGAAGCGGCTGTTGCAGATCTACGTGGTGTAGAATCAAAGCTCGAAAGCCTGCGCTCACAACACACTGAAGCACATGATCACTTTAATGAAGTGCAGGGCGATTACTACAAGTTAGGCGCCGATGTGGCACGTGTTGAACAGGCTATTCAACATACTAAAGAAAAGCGCCAGCAGTTACAGGCCGACGCGAATGAATTAAAAGTCACATTAAGTGAAGCACAAGAAACATTGTCGGCGGATGAAGCGCGTATTACTGAGTTAAATGGGGCGCAAGCTGAAATTAAACCAGCAATGGAACAAGCTCGTGCGACCGAACAAGCATCATCGCAAACATTGGCAACAGCCGATGAAGCCATGCACGATTGGCAAATAGACTGGGAAGGCTTTACAAGTAGTGCGGCTGAACCAGGTAAAATAGTACAAGTAGAACAAACACGTATTCAACACCTGGAAGATCATCAGCAACAACTTCATACTCGTGTTACACGTTACCAAGAAGAGTTACGTGAATTGGGTACGGAGAATCTTGAACACGAGATTGCAGGCTTGCGTGAACAACAAGCCAGTGCAGTTGAAGCTATCAATAGTAAGTCTCAGCAGTTAACAGAACGTCAGCAACTCATTGCCAGTCAGCGTGAACATAATGAAACCCATGTAACCGCACTTGATTCTGCGCGACGTGCTCTGCAAGAACAACAAGGTCGCCAGGCATCGCTGCAAGCATTGCAAGAAGATGCATTAGGTAAAGGTGATACTGACATTACTGACTGGTTAGATCAGCATGGCCTCAATGATGCCAAGCGACTCGCTGAATCAATTAAAGTGGAATCACATTGGCAAACCGCTGTTGAAACGGTTTTAGGTTTTCATTTACAAGCGATTGGCGTTGATGAAACCGGTGATCTGGGCTCGGCCTTATCGGCCCTTGATAAAGGTGCCTTAGGTATCATTGATAAGTCGGCCAATGTTAACTCGGCTGTAAACAGTAATATTGCTCCCGCATTATCTCAATTTGTTACATCCGATTGGTCATTGAATTCTTTGCTGGCCGGTGTCTATACAGCAGAGTCAGTTGAACAAGCTATTTCACTGCGCACAAGTTTGTCATCGCATGAATCAGTTGTTACGGCGGATGGCGTTTGGGTTGGCCCCAACTGGTTACGGATGACGCGTAATACAGATGAACGTGCGGGTGTACTGCAACGCGAACAAGAAATTCGCGAATGTGAACAACAAATTAATGAACTTGGTAACCAAGTTGCAGAACAGCAACGCCTGCTTGATGAAGGGCGTAGTGATCTGCATGGTCATGAGCAACGTCGTGATGAACTGCAAGTAGAGTTGGACGAGGTTAATCAACAGCTATCAGGCATTAAAGCAGAATTAAGTAATCGCGAAACACGCCTTGAGCAATTGCGTTCACGTGCTACGCATATTCAGAATCAATTAACTGAATTAGGCAGTTTGGTTGAATCGGATACCCAAGCAGTAGATTCGGCGAAAGGACGTTTGCAGCAAGCCGAATCAGAAGCAGAACAAGTTGAAAAGCAACGTGGTGAACTTGAACAGCGACGTGACAATTTACGCGCGCAACTTGATCAAGCACGCGAACAAGCGCGCCATGACCATGATGAAGCTCATCAGTTTGCTTTGAAAATGGAATCGATTAGCACTGAGTTAAATTCAACGCGTAGCGCGATGCAGCGTATTGAGTCGCAATTAAATACATTGCAACAACGCGGTAGCGAATTGCAGACGCAGATTGATAGCAGTGCTGAACCATTAAAAGAAATGGAAGCAGAGCTCGCTAATTCATTGAAGATGCGTCAAGAGGTTGAAGAACGATTGAATGCAGCGCGTAAGTTAGTGCAAGATATTGAGCACGGTATGCGTGAAACCACTGATGACAGTGGTAACGCTGATCGTAAGGTTCAAGAAATGCGCGGTCAGCTTGAACAGTTACGCATGGATTTCCAAGGCATTAATGTTCGCTTGCAAACCATTGAAGAGCAAATTTCTGAAACCGGTTTTGCTTTGCAAGAACTTTATGATGGCCTTGAGGAAGATGCCACCGAATCTACCTGGGCTGAGAAAGTGACTAAACTTGAAAGTCGTATTCAGCGTTTAGGCGCGATCAACCTTGCTGCAATCGATGAGTTTAAAGAACGTTCAGAACGTAAAGAATATCTCGATAAACAAACTGAAGATTTGGTTGCGGCACTGACTACTTTAGAGAATGCTATTAGCAAGATCGATCGTGAGACACGCACACGATTTAAAGAAACCTATGACAAGGTGAATGAGGGTGTCAAACGCATGTTCCCGCGTTTATTCGGTGGCGGCCATGCCTATATGGAATTAACCGGTGATGACCTTCTTAATACGGGCATTACGATTATGGCGCGCCCACCAGGCAAACGTAATGGTACGATTCATTTATTGTCAGGTGGTGAGAAAGCATTGACGGCGGTTGCCTTGGTGTTTGCAATATTCGAACTGAACCCGGCACCGTTCTGTATGCTTGATGAAGTTGATGCACCACTTGATGATGCCAACGTGGGCCGTTTCTGTGAATTAGTTAAAGAAATGTCTCAGAATATTCAGTTTATCTTTATTAGTCATAATAAAGTCACGATGGAAATGGCAGGGCAGCTGATGGGTGTTACGATGAATGAGCCTGGTTGTTCGAGATTGGTTAGTGTTGATATTGATGAAGCCGCCACATTGGCTGCAATGTAATTTATAAAAATAAAATCATTTTGGAGCGCTGATGGATTCGTTGCGCATAACATTACTGGTTCTTGGTGCGGTATTTATCGCATTGATTTATGCATGGGAACGCATTAAACGCGGTAAAGATGAAACACGTTACGCGCGTTGGGGCGGTATTGCGGAAGAGGGTACCGAAGCCCATATCGTTGGCCGTAATAGTGGTGATCTTGAAACCGACTCTAAATTGGTTGATAGCGCTTACGATGAACCCTATAACAACGTTAATGATGTAGATGAATTATCTGATCACAATGATGAGATAAAAGAATCGTCTGATTACAATGATATTGAATCAGATATTGATAACGACTGGCAAAGTGAAGTTGAAGCCAGCCTTTCTGAAGATGCTGTTCCAGAAACCAGCTTTCTTCAAGATGATAAGCTTGTTCCTGATCTTGATTCCGATCCGGAACTGAATAAAAATCCCATTGAAGATATTACTTCTGAACTTGAAGCCCTCGAAGAAATTATTGCTGCTGAGCATGAACCCGATCAAATTGAAATAGGTGATTTTGATCTTCCTGTAGAAGATGCAGAAATTATTAGCCATGAGCCAGATCGAATTATTGCCGTACATGTCTTAGCAAGAGAAGGCGCTGTGTTTACTGGCCCTGATATCCTGAGCAGTTTAATGCATCTTGGCATGCAATATGGCGATATGAATATTTTTCATTGTTTCGGTACTAACCACAAAAGTATTTTCAGCCTTGTAAATGCGATGGAACCAGGTGTTTTTGATTTATCTGACATGGATAATATGACCACACCTGCCTTGTTATTAATGATGGCATTACCCAATCCATCACCCGCACTTGAAGCTTATGACGGCATGCTTGCAGCGGCGCGTTCGTTCGCCGCATCTTTAGATGGACGCCTGTGCGACGATCGACGCAGCGTATTAACCAAACAAGCGATTGATGAGATGCGGGCTGAGTTAGCGAGTTTGTAGTTTTCTCTGACGAGAAAATTTTTAGCTAGGTATGGTTTTAGCACAGCCCTAAAAGTCCATGTTCTTCATATAGACGTTGCACGGTGTCGCTTTGCATGAAATCAACGAACTGTTCACCCCATTTATTATCTTCCGCAACGAGCCCGATGTGGTATCGAGTTGTGAGGTTCAAGGGTGAACGTTTTCCTGATGGCACGCCACCAATATCTACAAGTTCAAATATTTCGGGGAAAATTCGGGTATAGCGAAGCGCCAAATGGTAGTAGATTATCGCTGCATCTGCGCGGCCAGTGCCAATTATTTCGGGTACTTCTCGGTGGTGAATGGTTTGCGAATGTATCGTTTTCGGACCAGCGGTAGAAAGTTTTGCAACTAATGCATCACCATCCGCGCCTTCTTCTCGAGCTAGGCCCTTAGCCGTTTCCTGATAGACCTCATAGCTTGCCTTTTCATTCACCGGGTTAGAGCATGTCACTATGACATCGTCAGATAACAAATCTGAAACAGAGGCAATACCCTTCGGGTTGCCTTTACGCACTAGAATGACATTGCCTCGGCTTTCGGCAAATGGCACATGCTGAGTCATAAAATTAGTCTCTACTAACCCATCCAGAATGTTGCGAGGCCCGATAAACACATCCGGCTTGCGGCTGATCCGCAGATTACCTATAGCGAGACCATTGCCCTTCAGTGCATCGGCTAGAGGAGCGGGCGGGGTAGTGGAGTAGAACACGTCAACCACTGCTGGGTTAGCTGCCAGAAAGGCGCGTATTGATGCTTCCAACGCCATGTGGTGATTGCCGTCACTGAACACGGCCAAGCCTGCGATAGTTGGATCGCCATGGAAATCCAGCACGAGATTGCTGCCGGGCGCCGCAAAGCTACGCACTGTGTCATCTGGATATTGTGCGGCTTCGGGAGGCCAAATCAGTGAGTCGTTTGGTTTATGCATGATTTTATGGCCGTTAAGCAGCACTTAGCCCAAGAAGGTGGAGCATGTGATCAGGTTGTACGATATGGATGTGTTGATTCACTGTTCGAACGGCGCCCATTTTTCGAAGCTGCATCAACGTTGAACTGACAGTTTGTCTACTGGCTCCTACTAAATTAGCAATGTCCTGATGTGTTAGACGTACGTTTACACATAATTCATTATTGTCGGTGGAGCTGGTGCAGCAACGCGTGCCCGATGATACAGCAGCGAAGCGAATCAGTAAGCGGGCGATGCGAGTTTCTACATTATCTGAAGCTAAGCCAATCACTGAATGGCTTAGAGTACGTACACGGGCAGATAGGATACCAATAGCTTTCATCGCAACTTCCGGGTGTTGTCCGAGGAAGTCAGTGAATTTTTTTATATTAATAGAAAAGATCTGAGTTGCTTCGTTTGCCACGGCATGGACCTGTCGGTTACGACTTCGCAACAATTCAGTCATACCGAAGATCTCACCAGGGAAACTTAGCCAAAGGATGGTTTCTTTGCCAGTGGATGAAACCTTAAATAATCGTATACAGCCACTGGCAACAACGTAGACATCACTGGATCGGTCACCGGCACGAAATAGGTAATCGCGGGACTCCAGGCGCTGTTGGCGTGAGATTTTAAGAAGATCTTGTGTTTCTTCTTGCGAGAGGCTGGAGAGGAAATTAGCATGAGCATCTGACCAAGCATCTCTTTCATTATCAATATCAGAGAAATCGTCTGATATGGTATTTGTGTTGATATTTGCGAAGCCATTCGCAACGGATCTATTGATATTACTCAACGGATTATTCCTCCTTGAATTTATTTCTCATCATGGCATGCCAGTAAGCCAGTTACCAATAATTTATTTGCATCACGTAAGATTTTGTTCTTAGATTCAAACCGTAGTGATTAATTCAATTTATTACAAGAAAGTTTGTTTTTACATTCTGATTTTCTAATATTCATCCACACATATAAGAATTGTCAGCTGGGCGACAATGTTGCTGGCTAACATTCGTTAATATCATGCCCGCAAAATATAAATTTCCAATTTTTTTACGCCTCAATTTATGCGATATATGGGGATGAGGAACAATAAAATAAATCTTAAACATGGAGAAGTGAAGATGAGAAAAACATTTAAACTTGGACTAAGTCTATTATTGGCTATGGTCTTTACTGGTGTCAATGCCGCGGATTATCCAAGCCGTCCTATTACGTTTATGACAATGGTTCAACCTGGTGCACAGGTTGATCGATTGGCGCGTGGTCTTAGCCTGCGTATGAGTAAACTTATGGGCCAGCCTATCAACGTGAAGAATGTGAAAGGTGGACATGGAACTGTAATGGCTACAGAACTTGGTCGATCTAAAACAGATGGTTACAGTATCGGTGTCACATCACTAACAGCTTATACTTATTCACCTCACCATGACAAACTTCAATACAAGTACGATGACTTTGATTTTTTAACGTTAGTTGCACTTAATTCTAGTGGTTTTATCTCTACACCAGATAAGCCATGGAACACGTTAAAAGAAGCTTTTGCATGGCATAAGAAAAATGACAAAGCCATGGTTGCTATGTTCCACGGTTCGGATGATCGCGATGCACTTAAGCGTATGGCAAAACTAGAAGGTGTAAAATTATCGTTGACACCATCTAAAGGTGGACCATCAGTGATTAGAGCGGTTACAGGTGGACACGTTTCTATTGGTTATGTAGGTGCGATTCTTTACAAGAATGTAGAAGCGGGAAAAATTAAGTTGATCGCTTCTGCTTTGGGCGATCGTCTACCACCAATTCCTACTGTGCCTACTTTGCGTGAACAAGGCTACGATGAGCAGATTGAAATGATTGTTGCTCTGGTTGCGCCAAAAGGTCTCGATAAACAAGCAAAGGCTAAACTTCTCGCCGCCGCAGATCAACTCGCAAACGATAAGGGAACCCAAGATTACATCACGGCTAACCTATTGATGCGACCTGTTAAATGGGGTGAAGCACATGCAGACAAGACAGCGAAGGATTTGTATAAAACCTTCGGTGATCAAGCGAAAAAATAATAAATCTTATTTAGTTTTATTGGTAGTCATATCTGAACAGGCATGGTGCTTGTTCAGATTTGACGATGTCGCTCCCGAAGTAATGTAGTGGGAGAAAGGGAAAGCATGTGACAAGAATTAAAAGAGATTCGATTGCTTATCTCGCGATCGTCGGATTTTGCATTTTAATGATAATTTGGGGCATACCTACCTATACACCTAAATATCCTGGTTATGGTGCCTCGCCAGCATTGGTGCCATACGTATCGGTTGGCGTAGTTATGTTCATGGCTTGTCTTTCACTATTACGTATTGGTATAGCTAGCATTATGAATAAGCATATACCTGCTGAGGAAAGTGAATTTCCAGAAGACATGGAAGACGGTGCTGGTTTTACACAGGTAGGTCGAGTAAAACTGCAACATCTTGCTAGTACGATGATACCGTGCATCCTGTTGGTCGCGGCTATTGAATATATTGCCTATATTTTTGTTTCTTTTATCTTTTTGATGATCTTTCAATACGTTATTGGTAATCGCAAGTGTATTCAGTCAATAGTGGTGTCGGTCATCTTGACAGCCGCTCTTTACATAGTAATGCGTTATGGTTTCGGCGTACCTGTGCCGGGACCGCAATTTTTCTAAAGAAATAATAACAATTAAGAAATGGAATAAAAAAACATGGAAATGATTATTGCGGGTTTACTAGACTCTCTTGCACCTGCCAGCTTACTGTTTGTTTTTCTCGGTGTTGCCATTGGAGTTTTGATTGGTGCCATACCGGGCATCAATGGGCCTATGGCTATCGCATTGTTTATTCCTGTTACTTATTACATGTCACCGCTAACTGCGATTGGTTTTTTGGTGGGACTGAACAAGGGCGCATTTTTTGGTGGCGCGGTGTCAGCCGTGTTACTGCGTACGCCAGGTACGCCAGAAGCGGCAGCAACCGCTTGGGATGGTTATCCTCTTACTCAGCAAGGGAAGGGTGAAAAAGCATTACGTATGGCGCTTTACAGTTCAGTAGCAGGCGACTTTATTTCAACACTGGTGCTAATTTTGATTGCATCACCCCTAGCGGCAGTGGCACTTTTCATGGGACCAGCGGAAATCTTTGCATTGATTTCGCTGGCGTTGACGGTCATCGCAGGCATTGGTACTAACTCTATCTTCCGTGGTTTGATGGCAGCAGGGTTTGGGATTTTAGTGGGGCTTATCGGAACCGAGCCAGTGACAGCATTACCTCGACTCACTTTTGATATCTATCAATTTGGCGGTGGCTTATCACTGATCCCCGTGGCGATTGGCCTACTGGCATTTTCTGAAATTCTATTACAACTGGAAAAATTCACAGTTAAAGGCGGAGGCGAGCACAAGATTCATGTGTTTTCGTCAAAGCTTGAAGATCGAATGCTTTCTGTTAAGGAATTTTTTGCAAATACGAAGACATTACTTCGTGGTAGCTTGATTGGCATTGGTGTTGGTGCCATGCCGGGATTGGGTGCACCTGTGGCATCGTTTATGTCGTACGACCAAGCGATGAAGCGATCTAAACATAAAGAAGAGTTTGGCAAAGGTCGTTTGGAAGGTGTTGCTGCGTCCGAATCCGCTAATAGTGCCGTGGTGGCTGCGAGTATGATTCCGTTGTTCGTTTTGGGTATCCCCGGTAACTTGGCTGTTGCCATGTTGATGGGCGCATTCATGATCCATGGCATGCAACCGGGTCCATTGATGTTCCAGGAAAATGCTCAATTTATGTACGGTGTTTACGGCAGCCTGCTAATTGCCAGCCTGCTCTTATTAATCATTGGACGGTTTGGACTTCGTTTTTTTTGCAAGGCCGTAAATATCCCCGCGATGATTTTGTATCCAATCGTGGTATTCACCTGCATCATGGGATCCTATTTGGGGCAGTCGTCAATGTTTGATGTGGGTATCATGCTTGCGTTCGGTTTCATTGGTTACTATATGCGGAAGTTCGACTACTCCTATGTGGCTTTTCTTATCGGTTTTATTCTGGCACCAGAGTGGGAACGCGCACTACAGCAGGTGGTGATTATCTCCGAATATGACACTTATATGTTCCTGCAACGGCCTGTTGCTATGGGACTGATGGCGCTTGCCATATTTGTGATTGTGCGCACCTTCTGGATTGGCATCAATAAAGGACGTAAGAAACAACAATTGGAAGCAGCAGCTGCTGCAGCGGGACAACACAAAGGCGATTAATCGAATAGTCTTTGTCGTTTACGCGACAGGTGTGAATAAGACTCTGCGCTAAACTGTTTATTAATAGAGCTGAATTTAATGAAATATAAAACATATAAAAATAACAGAATAAAAGTAAGAGGAAAAATTAATGAAAAAAATGACTGACGCCGAATTAAAAGAAAAACTAGGCGATTCTTATACAGCGCCCATTGGATTATATGCAAAAACCAAGGACATGCCTTTTCTTGGTTCAGTTACCTGTAATACAGAAGAAATGGTGGCGGGCTCATGGCAAGAAGTCATTATTACATACACCCTGGGACAATCAGGCATGGCCGATGGTTCTTGGTTTAAAGCGACCTTCCGTTTTTATTCTGATTGGGAATTATTTCAAACCACTGATCCTAAAGGCGCGAACTATGTTTCAGCTGAATATCATGCCTGCCCTACAATGGAAGGACAAAGTCCTGCCTCAGTACAAAAATTGTCTGTGCGTTTTGATCAAAAAGGACATGAACGCCCATTCCAGAAAGCTATTATCGTTGATACTTACGATGGCTATTTAAAAGCAGGCGACCAAATTATTATTCGCATGGGTGATCGTCGCTTTGGTGGGCCAGGTACGCGTGTACAAACATTCACTGAAGAATTTTTCAAATTCCGTTGTTATGCAGATCCACTAGGTACCTCACGGTTTGCTGCAGTTGATCCTGATCTAACAATCAATATTAAACCTGGGCATCCTGCGCTGTTGCAATGGGCAGGTTCGCGTTTAGTTAAACAAGGCGAAAAAATTCCATTGCGCATTCGTGCGGAAGACGAATGGGGCAACACGTGCTGGTCACGTGATGACAAGGTACAGATCAAAGCAACACTTGATGGCAAAGACTGTTACGACAAAGAGATTACTTTACCGAAGGAAGGTTGGTCAGTTAATTTGATTGAAGACATGCCAACAGACAAAGCGGGTGATTTAATCGTTACTGCAACTATGCGTGATCATCCTGCAGTTAAATCTCACACCTTCTATGTGACAATTGATAAAGATTTAGATTTTCCACGAATTTTTTATACCGATTTACATGTGCATTCAGAAGATACCGTTGGCACAAACTCTACATCATATAACTTAACGTATGGTCGTGATGTAACAGGTTTAGACGTTCTTGCTTTCGCGCATAATGATTTTAACATCACGCATGAACGTTGGAATAAAACTGTTGACCTAATTCGTGAAATAAGTAAAGACGGCGAGTTTGTTGCTTACCCGGGAACAGAATGGTGTGGTAGTTCTTGTGCCGGTGGTGACCATAATGTTATTTTTTTGCACGATGGTGAACCAGAATTTCCATTCTTAAAAGATGGCACACATGTACGTTCGGTAGACTGGAATGAAGACTCAGGTGTTACAGAGGCCGTTCCAGGTGCGTGGCCTTTGGAAGAACTATGGGCGGCTTATGCACATGACCCAGAAGGACATTTGTTGACACCTCATATTGGTGGGCGGCGTGCCATTATGGATTGGCATCATCCCGAGTTAGAAAAATTGATGGAAATTGGTTCTGCATGGGGACATTTTGGCTGGTTCTATCAAGACGCGATGGAACGGGGTTATAAGATTGGTGCAACAATGGCCGGCGACGAACATCGCGGTCGTTGTGGTGGTGGTGTTCCAGGTACGGCAGTGTTTGGCACTAAGGGTGGTATTGCCGGTGTTATTTCACCGGAGTTATCACGCAAAGCTGTTGGTATTGCATTACGTGAACGGCATACTTTTGCATCAACTGGTGAGCGCACTTTTGGTTTAACAACGTGTGACAAGCACATCATGGGTGATGAATTTGAACATAAAGGTGCAGCACAAGTGAATTACCGTTTCCTCGGTGATGCCGGTTGGGATGAAATTATTGCTTACGATCATAATGGGGAGATATGGAAACGTGATTTGCAGGCAGAATTAGGTTATTCCGATCGTAAGGTTCGCTTCCGCTGGGGTGGTGCTCGTATTAAGGATCGTTACCGTTGGGCAGTGTGGAAAGGAAAGATTACGATCATCAATGCTATCATCAATGAATTTGAGGGCCTTGGTTTTGAACATAAGGAAGAAACCTGCTGGCGCGAAACGCCAACGACTATCGGCTTCATGAGTGATACCTACGGGGATGTCGATGCGATTGAAATGGACGTATCAAATATAGGAAATGCGACTATCAAAATTGAAGGTACAATTGATGGTTATGTGAAAGTGGGTGATCCATTAAAAGGTAATCCATTTGTTCACTGCCCAACCTTTACTTGGGAATTTACAGGTGCAGAGTTCATGGAAGCAGCGCGAATGAAAAAAGAACTACCGGGGGTTGATATGTTCCTCGCTATGGAGCGTATGAGTGATTCTGAGGCGCCGCGTGAAGTAACCGGTAACTTTGAGGTGGCACCTAATAATGGTCCACATGGTCATCGCCCTGTCTATGTGGTGGCTCGTCAAGTTGATGATGCAAAAATTTGGACATCAGCACTATTTATAAAATTTAAAAAATAATTAGTATTTCTTCCTCGTCTTTATGCCACCTTCGGGTGGCAATTTTTTTGATTGATTAGATTGCCCATATAACCTTACGATTAATTGATGACCTTGTTACTCATTCATAATGAAGTAAGGTGATTTTATCTTTTACTACTGCTTATTTAAAGTGGACATAAAAAAGCGGAGCCAATGGGCTCCGCTTTTGTTTAACTCGGATAAAAATAAAACCTAGAACATCGCTGAGTTGATCCAAAAATGTGTCGCAATACTTGCGGCATAACCTAAGGCAATAACGGGCATCCACTTTAGATGGCCAAAGAAAGTATATTGACCACGGGCTTGTCCCATAAGAGCGACACCAGCAGCAGAACCAATTGATAACATGGAGCCACCGACACCAGCAGTCAGTGTCACTAACAACCATTGGCCAGTTGACATATCCGGGTTCATTGTGAGAACAGCAAACATTACCGGGATGTTATCGACAACGGCTGAGAGGCCACCAACGGCGATATTGGCATTGGTTGCTCCCCACTGTGTGTACATCAATTCCGAGGCAAGACCTAAGTAACCTAAGAAACCAAGGCCGCCTACACAAGCTACAACACCGTAGAAAAAGAACAGTGTGTCCCACTCAGCACGCGCAATCGGTTGAAAGATATCGAAAGCGACCGGACTGCCGATATCTCCAGCAGATACAGTATCAGATTGTACTCGTTCTTTGTGGGCGGTTTTCTTTAAGTAGTAACCAAAGAACTGCAAGTAAGCCAAGCCAGTTAACATACCAATAACTGGCGGGAGGTGTAAGAAGTTATGGAATGATACAGCAGTGACAATAGTTAATAAGAACAACATAATAATAAACCATGCGCCACGTTTCATTTTTATCGCTTCACCTGACGATGTAGGGTGTTCATTGGGTACTGCAAAATGCATGATGGCCGCAGGAACAACGAAGTTAACAGCAGAGGGAATGAATAAGGCAAAGAATGCCCAGAAATCAACAATGCCTTTTTGCCATACCATTAACGTTGTGATGTCACCAAAAGGTGAGAAGGCGCCACCCGCATTGGCTGCCACAACGATATTAATACAAGCAAGGCCAATAAATTTTGTATTTGTACCACCGACGGCAAGTACCACGGCACACATTAATAATGCAGTCGTTAGATTATCGGCAACTGGTGAGATGAAGAAGGCCAATACACCGGTGATCCAGAACAATGAACGGAAACCAAAGCCGGAAGCAACTAACTTTGCTCGTAGCGCTTCAAATACTTGACGTTCTTCCATTGAATTTACGTAGGCCATTGCAACGAGCAGGAACAACATCAGTTCTGCGTATTCAAGCAAGTTATGGCGTATGGCATGTTCAGGTAATTCTGGTGGCAAGCCATTGGCTTGGTAAGTCCAGGCAATAGCGCCCCAAATAATACCCGCGGCAAGAATAACCGGCTTCGATTTACGTAATTGCGTAAATTCTTCAGCCATGACAAAAATATATGCAAGTATGAAAACACCAATAGCAAAAAAACCGACTGTGCTATTTGTTAAATCAACAGGCATGGCCTCTACTGCCATTGCCATGCTTGGCAGCATCGCAAGTAGGGCAAAGAGTATGGACTTCATTATAGAGTGAGATAAATACATAAGAGTCTTTAGAAAACCAGATTCATCATTACTAGCATAACCACTAGGAAGAGAATGGTCATGATGCCACCGGCTTTCATAAAGTCAGGTACGCGGTAACCGGCTGGCCCCATAATCAACGCATTTACTTGGTGAGTCGGAATGAGGAATGAGTTGGATGTTGCAATAGCAACGGTTAACGCAAACATAGCAGGGCTGGCACCGATACCAATAGCGATATTCACTGCTAATGGAACCAATAATACGGTTGCACCCACGTTAGACATAACCAAGGTGAAGAAGGTAGCCAGCACCGCAACGGCAGCTTGAATGACCCATACTGGCGAATCGCCCATCACGATGAGAACTTGTTCGGCAATCCATTTCGCCGTACCTGTTGTTTCAACGGCTAGGCCGAGTGGTATTAATGAGGCAAGTAAGAATACTGTTTTCCAGCTGACCGCATCATAAGCTTCGTCAATCGTGAGTACACGTGCCAATATCATGCCGACGGCACCGGTTAATAGTGATACGGATAAACGAAGGTCAGTAAATAACACTAACAACAGTGCTATGCCGAAGAAGAAAGAAGCCCAGGCTAATTTTTCAGGACGAAGTTTTTCAGATCGTGGGTATTCGGTCGTTACGACAACAAAGTTACGATCGTTTTCGAGGCGTTCTAATAAATCCCAGCGCGTATGTGCAACAAGTGTATCACCCGCTTGAAAAGGGATTTTACGAATATCATCGCCTTCGCGCATGGTTTCACCATTACGGTGTAAGCCTACCATGGCTATTCCATATGTTTTACGCATCCATAAATCGCAGGCACTTTTCCCGATGAGTGTTGAGCCAGGTGGGATCACGATTTCAGCGATACCCGCTTTGGTTGCTGCTAGTGAATCAGAAAATGAGCGTAGCGACTCACGTTTCTTTAAATTAAATTTTTCAACAAATCCATTTAAATCTTCAGGATCAGCGACAACACCTAATACCATGCCTTCTTCAATCTGAGTATCGCGTGCCAATGAACCGGGGCCAACACGGCTATCACCTCCAGGTCGCTTACTTGCGATAACGCGAATGCGGTTACTGTTTTCAATCTCATTAAGAACTTTACCAATTAGACTACTGCCGTCAGTAACGACTACTTCAGACAAGGTGTAATCTACTTTGTAAACATCACGGAAGTACTGCATTGGATCCGAACCACTTGTGCTGCTTTCACTTTTAGTCGTTGGTAAAACAAAACGACCAGCAACAACAAAATAAATAATACCTGTTGCCACTAACGCTAAACCAATGGGGGTTACTGAGAACAGCCCCCATGTTTCCATTTGTTGGTCGGCAGGTAAAGCTTGGTTTGAGCTGAGAATTAAATCATTTAGAAGAATTAATGGGCTTGAACCGACCATGGTGATCGTACCACCGAGAATCGCACAGAAACCCATCGGCATAAGTAAACGCGACATGGGTAAACCAGAGCGCGCAGAGATGCGTGATACAACAGGCAAGAACAAAGCAGCAGCACCGACGTTTTGCATAAAAGAAGAAATAATCGCAACTGTTGATGAAATGATCGGGATTATGCGTTTTTCAGATGTACCACCCATTTTAAGAATAAAGGCTGCGACCTTACTCATTAAGCCAGTTTTATCAAGTCCCGCACCAATAATCATAACTGCAACGATCGACATAACGGCGTTTGAACCAAAGCCATCGAAGAGGTGCTGAGTATCAACTAAGCCTTGTTCGAGTCCCATGAGCGGGGCGAATAAGGAAGTGAGCCCGAGTATGACCATGATCGAGACAGCTGCTACATCAACACCAACAATTTCAAAGGCGAATAAATAAATGGTCAGTACTAATATTGCACTCACCCAGGCAATTTGAATTGTAGGGACAATCCATGCCAGATATAACGCTAATGCCGTAAACAGTACGGCGGCAATGAGTTGTTTCTTGGAAGGACGTGCAGGAACACGTGTTTGTTCTTCATCAGCCAAGGCGATCATAGTTTGTATCCTTAAATTTCAATGTGTGCGTTGCTGTATTTAACGCAAATAACATCTGATGACGTCTTAATTCTAAGACATCAAATTTATCTAGCATGGTCAGTTTGAATATTCCCTATGGGAAACAAAAATACTGGATGTAGCTGCGACTGCTCTCATCAGGGAAGAACATCACCCCTGAAAGGTGGTGTAATTTAAAGACTTTTATCGATATATACAAATGAATCAAAATGCACTAATATTCCTATATGGAATATAACAAACTTCCGGATCTTAAAGTGTTAGCGACATTGAAAGCTGTGGTCGAACTCGGCGGCGTCGAAGAGGCAGGACGTGATTTAAATATAGGGCAACCGGCAGTAACGAAACGTTTGCGGGCACTTGATAACTGCTATGGCGCACCACTTATGTTGAGGGAAGGGCGACGATTAGAATTAACTGCAGCCGGAGAAAAGGTATATCAGTACACACGATTAGTCATTGATCATCAAATGTCGCTCATGGATGATTTGGATCAGTTGCGGGCGGGGCAAAATAAGCTGCGCTTAGAAGCGACATTTGCCATTGGCGAACACGTTTTATCAGATCAATTACTTCATTTCGCAGAATTGTGGCCACAATACCGCATTGAAAGTCGTATGGGGTATACGCGTCGCATTCAAACCCGCCTTGCAACCGGCTTAGCCGATATGGCCTTGTTAGAACAAGCCCCTGATCATCCGAATATTTTGGTTCAAAAATGGTTAGATGACGAATTATTATTGGTGTGTGGGCCAAACCATCCTCTATGGGGTACCGAGATATTAACCAAATCTGAACTCATCAATATTGATTATGTGTTACGCGAAAAGAAATCATCAATGCGCGCGGGTCTTGATATTGCTTTGCAAGAAATTGGTATTGAAGCGATTCCAACTGCAATGGAAGTCGGATCTACCAATACGATTGTCGAAATTCTTAGCAGAGGGCGTTATGTCAGTTTCTTGCCTCGTTTTGCCGTTCAGGAATCAATTGATATGGGTTCGCTGTGCCATATCAAAATAGCTGGATTCGAAATTAAACGAACACTTTGGATAGCGCGTAACAGAGCAAGCTTACAAAATCCTGTTGCCGATGCGTTTATTGAAGTGTTGTTAGGCAAGAACTAGTTGAACCCATTATACATTAGGGGTTACGGGGCAAGCCATCGCTGACATGACAGGGTATAATGATTGAAAAACGTTTAAGGTATAAAGATAAAAGCAATAATGAGCATCCCTGAAAAAACTCGACAACGTGTTGCCAAGCTGCACACGCAATTGAATTATCATAATCACCGTTATTATGTGCTGGATGATCCGGAAATTCCGGATGTTGAATACGACATGATGCTGCGTGAGTTGCAGGATATTGAGACTCAGTATCCTGAAATTGCTAGTCAGGATTCACCAACACAACGGGTGGGTGCTACGCCACTAACGAAATTCAACGAAGTAAAGCATGAAGTACCGATGCTATCCTTGGGGAACGTATTTTCTGAAGATGAATTAAATGATTTTGATCGGCGTTGTCGTGAAGGGCTCGATATCGACGAGATCGAATATGTTGCGGAACCAAAACTTGATGGGCTTGCGATTAGTCTCTTATATAAAGGTGGCATGCTTATCCGTGCAGCAACACGTGGTGATGGTACAACGGGTGAAGATGTAACCGCAAATGTGAAAACTATTGGAGCGATCCCATTACGCCTCAGCGGCAAAAACATTCCCGATGTAATCGAAGTGCGTGGTGAAATTTATATTTCACGTGGTGGCTTTGAAAACTTAAATGCACGTCAGCGAGAAAAGGGTGAGAAGACATTTGCAAACCCACGCAACGCCGCGGCAGGATCATTAAGATTATTAGACTCAAGTATTACCGCTCAGCGGCCATTGACTATGTATTGTTATGCCGTTGGTGTATGTAGCGAAGGTGTACTTGCTGACACACACAGTGCGGTACTCGAACAGCTACGTGGCTGGGGAATGCGGGTGTCACATGAACATGCCGTAGTGCCAGGTGCGCAAGGTTGTTATCAATACTATGAGCAATTATTAAAGCGTCGAGATAAATTACCCTATGAAATAGATGGCATTGTTTACAAAGTTAATCGGTTTGATCAACAAAACAGTCTGGGCTTTGTGTCACGTGCACCGCGTTGGGCAACAGCACATAAATTCCCTGCCCAGGAAAAAACCACTAAATTACTCGCAATTGATATTCAGGTAGGACGCACGGGCGCATTGACACCGGTTGCACGTCTTGAACCCGTCGAAGTAGGTGGCGTGACTGTAACGAATGCAACCTTGCATAACCAGGATGAGATTGAACGCAAAGATGTACGTGTTGGCGATACCGTCATTGTGCGACGTGCCGGTGACGTTATTCCTGAAGTGGTGAGCAGCATTGCGTCAAAACGAAACAAAGGTGCACGAAAATTTAAGTTCCCCACAAAATGTCCAGAATGTGATTCAGAAGTCGTACGTATCGAAGGTGAAGCTAAAGCACGCTGTTCTGGTGGTTTGTATTGTCCGGCACAACGAAAAGAAAGCATTAAGCATTTTGCCTCTCGTCGCGCGATGGATATTGAAGGTCTGGGTGATAAATTAGTAGAACAATTAGTTGATGAAGGCTTTATTAGCGATGCGGCTGATCTTTACACCTTAACCACTGAACAATTGGCCAATATGGATCGCATGGGCGAAAAGTCCGCGAATAATTTAATTACCGCGCTTGAGGAAAGCAAATCGATCACTTTGCCTCGCTTCATATTCTCATTAGGTATTCGCGAAGTGGGAGAGGCAACCGCACGAAGTCTTGCCAATCATTTTGGCAATCTGGAAAAGATAATGGCGGCAAGCAGCGAGGAGCTTGAGAAAGTTCCTGATGTTGGCCCAGTCGTTGCGCGTCATATAGAGACTTTTGACCATCAGCCGCATAACCGCGATGTCATAGACAAACTGACTAATAATGGCGTGCATTGGGATGACATTGATGTAACGCAATCAGATGAACAACTTTTAGCTGGAAAGATAATTGTTTTAACCGGGGCATTGTCGATGCCGCGCGGTGAGGCAAAAGATAAATTGCAGGCAATGGGTGCAAAAGTCAGTGGCAGTGTTTCAAAGAAAACTACCGTCGTTATTGCCGGCGCGGATGCCGGTTCCAAGCTAACCAAGGCGAATGATTTAGGTGTGCCTGTATTAGGTGAAACTGCGTTATCAAATATTCTTAATGGAGATATTTCTCAGCTGCCTTAGTCTGGCTTACAAGAACAAAATGATACATAAGGAAGGTGGTCATGAACGAACTTGAAAATAAACTTCGAATTTATTACATCACTGCAATATTCAGTCTGATCTTTGCAGTAATCGGTTTTAGTTATAATGCCTGGCGTTTGGAATTAACGGAAGAAAACAGCAATATTCGCACAGCATCTTTTCAGGTGCTTACTGAGCTTGCGGAATTAGAACAGATTATTTATGTCGCACATTATGATCAAGACGAGAGTGCCGGCAACCCGCGAGTTGCGTGGGTAAAAGTTGGTTTAATTGTTGACCTGAGTTTGCTTATTGATATGTCTGTACACGTGCAAGCCAAAGAGCTTCACAAGGCCTGGTCGAATAACTGGGAGCAATTAACTGCGAAAGAGTCTATTGCTAAAGATTTAGTTTCTGAAATCGACAATGTTCGGCAACAGGTTAAACAAGTATTGTACGATCTGGAATAGAACGTGACCTGCTACCGAACAGTCTCTTTTCTTAGTTATTTGAGAATTGCTTTACATTCACGCCTTGATGCTCAGGGATCGCAGGAATGTTTGCCTCGTAGTCTGTGATCTTGATTTCGGCTGTGGTACGTAACTGTAAGAAGTATTTCTCAACTTGACGGCGTTGTAGCACGGTACGCACACGATCTTTTACTTCTTCGTATGTCGGTGGTGGGCTGACACGCTTGTCGTTTAAATAAACAATATGCCAACCAAAGCGTGTTTTAATTGGTGTTCGGGCATATTCACCTTTCTTAAGTTTTGAAACGGGTACACGAAACTCAGGTAGTAGATCAAATTCTGATTGCCATCCCAATAGACCTTTATCTTTCGCTGAAGGTCCTGTTGAATATTGTTCAACTAATGCCAGGAAGTCGCCACCCTTATTGAGTGCATTGATAACAGTTGTTGCATCATCACCATTAGTTAACAGGATGTGGCGTAGGTTGAACTCAGTGAGAGTGAGTTCAGACATTCTTGCTTCATAGTCTTTCTTCATTTCCGCATCTGTAAGTGGGTTTTTTTCAGCAAAATTATTAAATGCCGCATTCACAAGAGTAGTGCGGCGGTGGTTATTAAGTTCTTGCTTTACGTCAGCTTTATTGTGCAGGTTGTTCTTTTTAGCATCTTGTAGAGCGAGTTCAAAGTTAATATATTCATCGAGCATACGGGCATTTGATATTTTATCCGCATCAGGTCTGCCGAGTTTGCGTTGCTTGACGTAGGCTTTGAAATTCACGCCTAAAACAGGCTTACCATTAACAATGGCGATGACGTCATCATCTTTTTCCGCCAGAGTCGGGCCATTATCATTATCCATAGCCATGTCTTTTTTCATTTCATCTTTCACTCCATCAGACTTGGCTGAGGGCTTATCTCCGCCGCCGCATGCTGCAAGAATTCCGCAAAGGGCGAAGCTGATAGCTAATGCTGTTATTTTTTTCATGTCTGTCCCTGTGTGTAACGTAATTATATTTATGAAGGTGTTGATGCTTTGATGCTGAGTGCATGGATATCTTTTTGCATCATATCACCGAGTGCCTCATAGACCATGCGATGTTGTTGAAGCATTGATTTTCCGGCGAAGGCGCTGGCAACAATATGTACTTCAAAATGCCCCATACCGGTTTTGGCACCAGCATGACCTGCGTGCTTATGGCTTTCATCAATAACCTCAACGCTTTCTGCATTGAGGTTATCCATTAACAATTGTTTAATACGTGGAATGCGTTCGCTATTGTCGATCACGGTAATACCTTTTTGAATGGTTTAACTTGTACGTGTTTGTATGCACCTGATTTTATATAAGGATCGGTATCTGCCCATTGTTGTGCATCTTCTAGTGAATCAAATTCGGCGACAACAAGACTTCCAGTGAATCCAGCCGGGCCTGGTTCTTTATTATCTATAGCAGGATGTGGGCCAGCTAGAATTAAACGGCCTTCATCTTTTAATTGATTCAAACGCGCGATGTGATCAGGACGTACGCTCATGCGTTTTTCTAAACTGTCGGCAACGTCTTCACTGATGATGGCGTATAGCATTATTAAGCCTCTTTCTCTTTGGGGTCATCATCATCTTGGATAACATATTTGGCCATAAAGATACCTTGTGCGATGACAAATACAAATGTCATGCCTAACATACCAAATAGTTTGAAGTTGACCCAGAATTCATCACTAAAATTATAGATCACGTAGAGATTTACAAACCCCATTGATGTAAAGAAACCGGCCCAAGCATAATTGAGTTTTTTCCAAACGTTATCCGGCGCGGTCATGACATGCCCCATCATACGCTCGACCAGGTTTTTCTTGCCGATGTACTGACTACCAAGAAAGACGAGTGCAAACACCCATTCAAGGATGGTCGTTTTCCATTTAATGTAGAGTGGATCACCCAGTGCAATAGTAATACTGCCGAAGACAGCGATTAACCCAAGTGATATTAAATGCATCTTTTCGAATTTACGTGTTTTGAGCCAATACAAAATAACTTGTAAGAGCGCGGCAGCAATACCCGCTTTAGTTGCCATAATCATAGCTTCTGTTGTTGCGGCCATGGTTATAGCGGCTGTGGCATCTTCTGGTGCATCTGAGAAAATATGAAACACAGCAAAAAAAACAATAATAGGGAAATAGTCGAACAACATTTTCATAGCGGTGATCTGTGGCCTATAGCCAATACTCCAAAATTACTTAAATTATGAGCTGCATTATGCCCGAGCAGGCGGGGGTCTGTCTGCCTGAATTTCCCTACAATGAGGAAAGGTTCGTGTTTTCGTATAATCCCTATACAATGCGCGCATGATTATTGATCTTCACTCACATACGACGATTTCTGACGGTACGCTAACACCGAGCGAATTGATTGCGCATGCTGCAAAGCAAGAGGTTGACGTATTGGCGCTCACTGACCATGACAATGTTGATGGTCTTGAAGAGGCGGCGGAAGCTGCAAAGCGGCTAGGTGTACGCTTAATCAACGGTGTTGAAATTTCGGCTATGTGGAAAGGGCAAACTATCCATGTGGTTGCCCTTAATATTGATCCCACTCATCAGCCCTTGCGCGATGGCTTACAAAAGATCTGTGAATATCGAGATTGGCGAGCTGAGGAAATTGGTCGCCGTTTAGCGAAAAAACGTATCGAAGGGGCTTATGAAGGGGCGAAGACTTTTGCCAAAGGCTCGCTTATTGCCCGCCCGCATTTCGGACGGTTTTTGATTGCCGAGGGTTACTGTAAGGATATGCGTGAGGTTTTCAAGAAGTACCTTGTACGCGGTCGCCCTGGTTATGTGCCAAGTAAATGGGCTGAATTGGAAGATGTGGTTAACTGGATCCGTGGTGCAGGTGGTATACCTATTATTGCGCATCCAGCGCGTTATCGCCTCACTGCAGGACGTTTACGCACGCTATTTGCCGAATTTAAAGAGTTGGGTGGCCTTGGTATCGAAGTGGTATCAAGCAGCCATAGCCCGGATGAATGCAATACCATCGCGGCGCAAGCGATTCGAGCGGGTCTTTTAGCGTCGCAGGGCAGTGATTATCACGGGCCAGAGAACCAATGGGTCGAGCTGGGGCGTTTACAACCTATGCCCGCCGGCTGCGAGCTGGTGTGGGAAAGCGAATATTGGCCAGCTGAGCCTAGCGTATGAGCCAGTTTTTCGAAATTCATCCAGATAACCCGCAAGCTCGCCTGATACATCGTAGCGTTGAGATTGTGCGTGAAGGTGGGGTGATTGTTTATCCAACCGATTCGAGCTATGCCTTGGGTTGCCATATTGGCGATAAACGCGCCATGGAACGTTTAGCAAAGATTCGAAATGTATCGAACAGGCACAATTTTACGCTTATGTGTCGCGATTTGTCGGAAATATCGAACTATTCGGTCGTTGATAATTCGGCTTACCGATTAATGAAATCGCTGACACCTGGGCCTTATACTTTCATTCTTAAGGCAAATCGTGAGGTGCCGCGACGCCTACAGAATCCGAAAAAGAAGACAATTGGCCTGCGTGTGCCAGAAAATCGTATTGCGCATGCCTTACTGGAAGAGCTCAATGAACCCATGATGAGTTCGACGCTGATCTTGCCAAATCAAGAATTGCCGATGACAGATGCTTTCGAGATTCGAGAGCAATTAGAGCATTTTGTTGATCTGGTTATTGATGGTGGTTTTTGCGGAATTGAGTCAACCACGGTGGTGGATCTTTCTGATGGCAGCGTGATAGTAACCAGGCAGGGTAAGGGCGAATATAATTTCAATAATTAACATTAATATATTTCAATAAGCTACTGATATTATTAAATAATACCTCAATAGTTAATAATTATTCGAATCTGCTTTCACAGTCCTAAAATGCAGCTAAACAAGGTATACTCAGCTCCGTCTAGTCGTGAGACTTGGCGCAACAATAATTGATACTCGCTGGTAATGCGGGGTTTATGGGAGGCATTTTGAGTTCTATCCCCGGTCACCAAGACCGTGTGCTGTCTGGCATGCGGCCCACAGGTCAACTTCATCTCGGTCATTATCACGGCGTACTTAAGAATTGGCTCAAATTGCAGCACGAATACGAGTGTTTGTTTTTTGTTGCGGATTGGCACGCCTTAACAACACATTATGAAGATCCAAGCGTTATTGCAGATAGTGTTTGGGATATGGTTATTGACTGGTTGGCGGCAGGTGTAAACCCAAGTAGTGCCACTTTATTTATTCAGTCACGTGTGCCTGAGCATGCTGAGTTGCACTTATTGTTATCGATGATGACCCCGCTTAGTTGGCTCGAACGTGTGCCAAGTTATAAAGATCAACAACTCAAATTAAAAGAAAAGGATCTCGCGACTTATGGGTTCCTTGGTTACCCGTTATTGCAAAGCGCAGATATTCTCATTTATAAAGCGAGTCAAGTACCGGTTGGTGAAGACCAGGTTGCACATGTTGAATTGACTCGTGAAGCGGCGCGTCGTTTTAATCATTTGTACGGACGTGAAGCGGACTTTGAAGAACGCGCTGAAACTGCTGCGAAAAAAATGGGTAAAAAGAACGCGAAACTTTATCGTGAACTTCGTAGACGTTATCAAGAAGAAGGTGATCACGATGCAATTGAAACAGCGCGAGCCTTACTTGATGAACAACAAAACATTGCGCTAAGTGATCGTGAACGTTTATTCGGTTATTTAGAAGGTGTTGGTAAAATAATTTTACCGGAACCGGAAGCACTGCTAACACCGACATCGAAAATGCCGGGGTTAGATGGACAAAAAATGTCTAAGTCTTACGGTAATACGATTTCTTTACGCGAAGATCCTGGTTTGATTGATCAAAAGATTCGCACCATGCCAACGGATACGGCGCGTGTACGCCGTACCGATCCGGGTGACCCTGCTAACTGCCCTGTTTGGGACTTGCATCAAGTCTATAGTGATGATGCTGTTCGTGCAGAGGTAGAGGAAGGTTGTAAGACCGCAGGTATTGGCTGTATCGACTGTAAGAAATTTATTATCGATGCAGTGGTTGAAGAGCTTGCGCCTATGCGTGACCGTGCTCAAGAATTTATCGAACACCCAGATATGGTGCGTAGTATTATCAATGAAGGTAGTGATAAGGCTCGAGATATAGCACGACTTACACTTGATGAGGTGCGTCAGGTTATGGGGCTGTCATACAAATAACATTATGAGTAAAACTTCCAATAAACCAGAGGCTGTTGATGTCGTGACGGACAAGAACACCGAACAGGAACAAACTGTAGAGAACGCCAGTGCGCCACAGCAGGCTGAAATGCCATTTGCGATTGTGCAAGGTGAGCAGATGACACAGCTACCGCAAGATTTATATATTCCACCGCATGCGTTGGAAGTATTTCTTGATGCATTTGAAGGACCGCTGGATTTATTGCTCTACTTGATTCGCCGACAAAATCTGGATGTGCTTGATATACCGATTGCTGAAATCACGATTCAGTACATGGAATATGTTGAGCTAATGAAAGATATACAGCTTGAGTTGGCCGCTGAATACCTCGTTATGGCAGCGATGCTTGCGGAAATTAAATCACGCATGTTGTTACCGCGCAGGGAAGAAGAAGGCGAAGAGGGTGAAGATCCTCGTGCAGAGTTAGTGCGCCGTTTACAAGAATATGAACGGTTTAAACAAGCTGCGAAAAATATTGACAGCTTGACGCGCGTGAACCGTGATATTTATGAGATTGAGATCGATACGCCTGAGGTGGCCATTGTTCGAGCAGCACCTGACGTAAATATTCAAGACATGTTGTTGGCATTTCAAAAAGTGTTGAAACGTGCCGAGAACTTCCAGCATCACCATATTGAAACGGAACCGCTATCGGTACGTGAACGGATGTCGATTGTACTGTCAAATATTAAAGCCGATTCATTTACTGATTTTGCGGCATTGTTTTCACCCGAAGAAGGGCGTTCTGGTGTTGTTGTAACCTTGCTCGCTATTCTTGAGTTGCTTAAAGAATCATTAATTGAAATGGTACAGAATGAACCATTTGGTCCTATTTATGTAAAATCAGCCTCGTCGAGCAGCAAGGCCGAACTTTCTGAAACCACGTTGGAAACGGATAACGATGAATCCTGAAATAGTAAAAAAAGTTGTTGAGGCAGCACTGCTTGCCTCGGGTAAACCGCTGAACATTGATCGCCTGATGCATTTATTTGCTGAGGGTGATTTTCAACCGGAAAAAAATGATATTCGCAAAGCACTCACTGAGATAAGTGATGATTGTGCTGATCGCGGTATCGAGCTTAAAGAAATTGCGAGTGGTTTTCGTATGCAGGTACGTGAGGATATGGCGCCATGGGTATCTCGTCTATGGGAAGAAAAGCCGCAACGTTATACGCGCGCCTTGCTTGAAACCCTGGCTTTAATTGCGTATCGCCAACCAGCAACGCGTGGTGAGATTGAAAATGTACGTGGTGTTGCTGTGAGTAGTAATATTATTAAAACACTGACCGAACGTGAATGGGTTAAAGTAGTGGGACACCGCGATGTACCCGGTAAACCAGCTATGTACGGGACAACTAAAGAATTTTTAGACTATTTTAATCTTAAGTCACTCGATGAATTGCCTTCATTGGCTGAATTACGTGATTTTGAAACAATTAATGCTGAACTTGATCTTCAATTGCCAGGTCTTGAAATTTCACCAGAAGATGCAGTGGATGCGGCACCAACAGATTTAGCTAAGGAAGAAGTCGTAGTAGAAGAAAATGCAGAAGCAGAAGAAAATGCAGAAACAACTCCAGCAAATAAGAATTAGGAAAACATGAGCGAAAAACTGCATAAAATTCTTGCCCGTAATGGTTATGGTTCGCGTCGTGAAATGGAACGCTGGATTGAAGATGGCCGCTTATTAATTAATGGTAAGTTGGCGAAAACGGCTGATCGAGTTGAAGCTCGCGATAGGATTTCTTTAGATGATAATCTTATTGAATTAAATTTTGACGATCAGCAACACCGTATTCTTATTTATAACAAGCCTGAAGGAGAGATCTGCACGCGCGATGATCCAGAGGGTCGTAAAGATGTATTTTCTAAATTACCCAAGTTACAAGGATCTCGTTGGGTTATTGTCGGTCGTTTAGATATTAATACATCGGGTTTGTTGTTTTTTACTACCGATGGCGAATTGGCCAACGCCCTAATGCATCCTTCTTCAGAAATTGATCGAGAATATTCATCACGTATCCTTGGTGACGTTGATGGTCAGGTTTTGCAGAACCTTGAAAAAGGCGTTGAGCTTGAAGATGGCTTTGCGCGTTTTGATTCCATTACTGATATTGGTGGTGCGGGTGCCAACCGTTGGTATAGCGTTGTCTTAAAAGAAGGACGTAAACGCGAAGTGCGTCGCCTTTGGGAGTCGCAAGGTTTAAAAGTAAGTCGCTTAATGCGGACTCGATTTGGTCCAATTGCATTAACACGTGGTTTACGAAAAGGGACATTCAGAGATCTTGATAAGGCCGAAGCCGCCGCTTTATATTCGGCTGTTGGTATGAATAATAAAGTCACAGGACGTCAGGTTACATCGCGTGTGGATAAAAAACCTTCTCGTTCAGGAAAGCCGCAGCAGCATAGTCGCCGCTCACCCCGCAAGAAATAATAATGCGCTTAAAAGGCGTTTATCAATCCCTAATAATAAAATACGGTCGTCAAAAATAGTGGCCAGCAGATAGCCGGTTTGAGGTGTGTAAAACTCGTCTCTTTTGTGATGAATGTTGTTTGCAGGGAAAATGTAAACAACAATGTGTGAATGGGGCTAGTTAGCCAACCTTTCTGTCATCATCAGAGTTAGAACGCATAGTATGACGAATGTGGGCAACACTTGGACGTAGATCACCTGGTATTTCTAATTTACTGCCAAGTAAAATCACCATTTTAGGATTCACTTTGTGCATGGAAGATGTTTTTTTCAGTAATTCAACGATACGTCTATCTTTGATGTACTGATCGAAGTTGGTTAGTACAAATACACCAAAATGCGCCATGCTATTAATCGTATTTAGTAGATCTTCAGGATCAACGGTGCGGGGTATCATGATGTGATTAGCATCCATGCGATACATGCCGATTTCTGGTTGCCAATGATAAATAGCTTTACTACTTGAGAGCGCTAGATTCTTGAATAATTCAACAATATGAACACTCCGCAGTGTTTCAAAATACACAATCGGATAGTTCTGCTCAGTAAGCTGGTTAATTTTTTCAAGTGCCGGATCAATCATCTTATGGCTCATTATCTAACATTTAGAAAAAGGAGTGTAAGTGTAATTGATATCGAGTGTCAAAAATGAGAACCAGTTAGCATTTTTGTTATGTTTATCTATAAGCTATTGATTTTAATAGATTATGATTGAATGACGCAATTACGACCCAATTTTTTAGCTGAATATAATGCTTCATCTGCACGTTGAAGTAGCGTTGTGGCGACTTCATCTTCGGCTAAAGTGGCAATACCAACGCTAATAGTGAGCTGTAGGGATGTTTCATGATGTTTATAGAGCATTTCTTCTATAGCACAGCGAACACGCTGGGCTAAAAGATTAGCGCCGGTACTATTTGTGTTGTTAAGTACTATTGTAAATTCTTCACCACCGTAGCGAAATAGAACATCTGAGGTACGAATTTGTTCTTTCAGCTTATCAACAAGCATACACAGCACTTGATCACCGACACTGTGGCCGTAGCTATCGTTAATATTTTTGAAATAATCAACATCGATCATTAATACCGAGAGTGCATTTTCATGACGATGCGCAAGGTTAATTTCCTTGTTGAGCATGGCGTCTAATGCAGCACGGTTAAGTGCACCGGTAAGGGGATCATGCATCGCTTTTTGTAGCGCATCTCTATATAACAAGGCATTACGAAGCGGATAGACGAGCAAACAAAGCAGTTCTTCTAAATAGTTTAAATCACTTTCGGAGAAGCGTTGTAGCCGTGTAAAGCAAAGTTTACCCAGTGATTCATTGGCAATTTCTATTTGGTAATTACAGCTGTGACGTGCTGATTTTTCACCAAGAGTAGCATTGAAGTTGGCATTTTTATTTTCATAGATAAGTTGGGCACAATGAAATTCTTTTTGTATGCTGCTGAAGAAAATATGCAATATATCGTGAATATCAAGGCTGGTTTGTAGTTGGCGATTTAATTCCCACTGAAATTTGTGTGTCTTTTTAGCAGGTTGCGACAGTTTTGCATTTGCTAATTGTGAGCGCTGCCCATCAATAAAATGACTGTCGAGTATCTTCGCGTCGATATTTTGTAGTTGTGCCATGATTTAGTACATCCCTAAAACTGTATGTCTTGTTGTTATGAATGCGAATATCGTGCCAGCTTTTTATAATACACGAATTACATATAAAACATATAGTTACAGAATCATTGTTTTGCAAGTTAAAAAATATGACCGATTTTTGACACAAATTGATGGCAAATGCCGGCCAAAAGCTGCCGTTATTGCCTAATGGTTTATGGTTATTTGGCCGTTTGAGCCTCAATAATTTGCCCGTGGATGCCCTGGCTATCGGGGCTCATCATATATAAGTAATGTAAGGCCACATCATCAGGTATAGCCAGATTAGTCATATCTTCAGCAGGATAGGCCAGATTGCGCAGGCGCGTACGTACAGGCCCCGGGTTGATAGAATTAACACGGATATGGGTGTTGTTCTCTAATTCATCGGCAAGAATAAGCATAAAGGCATCAAGCCCTTGTTTGGAGATGCCATAAGCCCCCCAATACGCGGATAATTTCTCATAGGGTTCGGTAGAGCTGAAAAGAATAGCCGCGTCATCGGCTTGTCGTAATAATGGCAAACAAGCTTGAGTAAGGATAAATGGTGCTTCCAGGTTAACGGTTAAGACTCGTTGCAGTAAATCATAAGGATAATGATCAATAGGGGTCAGGGTGCCCAGTTCGGCGGCATTATTTAATAAGCCATCAAGACGGCCATATTCCTGGCTAATTCCACCAGCAAGTCCGAGAAAGTCTTCGTGTTTTGCGGTTGATAGATCAAGAGGAAAGATCGCCGGTTCGTTATGTCCAGCGGCAACGATCTCATCATAAACGGCTTCAAGTTTATGACTAGTGCGCCCAGTTAGTACGATGTTTGCGCCATGCTGTGCATAAAGTTTGGCTGTGGCTTTACCAATTCCATCACCTGCTCCGGTTACTAAAATCACGCGGTCTTTAAGTAACGAGGTGGCAGGTTGGTAATTATTTGGAAGTGACATAGTAGGCTAAACCTTTTATTTCATGCTATGAATTATTTCGTGGCTGCATTGTAACCCACTCTGTACTGCCGCTTCGAGTGTTGCAGGATAGGGGCTTGTCGTGTAATCGCCGCAAAGCCACAGATTTTTCTCAGCGGTGGCAATATTTGGCCGAAGTTGGTCGATATCGACGTGTGCTTTGAAAGTAGCGCGCTTCTCGCGGATCACTAGGCTTGAACCGGCATCGGGCCAATTAAAGAGTTCAGCCAATTCATCGCTAACTAGCTGTGCCAATGTCATTTTATCTAATTGCATATGCGGGCCACTGGCACTAATAACCACCGCCATTAAACCGGCTTGCCCACAGAAGTGCCGATCAAATATCCATTGACCAGTACAGTTAGTCAGGCCAACCATGGGTATGGGTAGGCGGATATCATCTGCGTACTGTAAATAAATGGTACAAATTGGTTCGTAGCTAAGTTGGTGTAATTGTTGTTGAGTGGTTTCAAGTAGCGCAGACTTTTCTAACAGGGCGAGGGTACTTTTTGGAGAGCCTGCGAGAATAACATCATCGGCGCTATATTGATGACCATCTGTATCAGTGATGGTGTATTTCGAGTTGTTTTTTTTAATGAGATCGATCTTTTTCCCAAGCAAGAGTGTGCCACCAAAATCTTCAATATATTGCATAGCAGGATGAACAAATAAATTAGCCAGATCCACTTTAGGAATAAGTAAGTCAGATGCATCTGTATTCTGAGTAAAACTATCTTTTAATACACTAAGAAAGATTTTTGCAGATGCTTCATTAATAGCAGTATTTAATGCAGCAATACATAGTGGTTCCCAAAACATTTTCACCATGATGTCGGGTTGGTGACGCAATAACTTTCTAACGGTAATGTCGCGTCTTATTTTAAATCCGCTTAGTCTTAGTTTTAATAAAAACCAAACAGTTTTTAACCGTTCTCTTATGGTTAAACTTGGTAGTGTAAGAAACGCAATAAGAATATTTAATGGTGCAGGTATGCGGTTTGGCGACAAGTTGAATTCTGTGCCTTGTCGATCGATAACTTTGATATTTAAGGGGCTGCGTAAAAGAGTTTGATCAATATTGACGCCGCAAAGCTGGAGTATATTTAATGTTTCTGTATACGCACCAAGTAAAAGATGTTGTCCATTGTCAACGCGTTGCTCTCCAAATGCGACACAACGTGCGCGTCCACCAAGCTGTTTAGCAGATTCAAATAAGGTGACTTGGTAGCCGTGATTGGTTAATTTGACAGCGGCAGATAATCCGGCCCAGCCGCCGCCAATGATGGCGATATTCCGAGAGTCATTACTCATAATGTCGCAGACGCTTTATTTAACTTCACCTCATTACGATAAGCACGCCACGCTATCCATAATTTTCGCAGAGGGGAAAGGCGTATAGAATTATTTAGTACTTCATAGTTTATTTTTTGTATACGATCCAAGAGGGCGTGATAAATGGCTGCCATAACAAGCCCGCCCCGTTGTGAGAAACGATCTTCTTTAGGTAATAGATTGTATGCTTCTTGGTAACATTTATCTGCGCGCTTGGCTTGGAAGGCAAATAATGCTCTTATATTATCAGTCATTTTACCATTGAGTAATTCTTGCTCAGAAACATTAAACTTTTTTAATTCATTGAGTGGCAAGTATATGCGGTTACGAGCAGCATCTTCATGCACATCACGTAATATATTGGTGAGCTGAAAGGCGAGGCCTAATTTTTCTGCATATTGTTTTGTGGCTTGGTTTTTATAACCAAAAATTTCAATGGCAAGCAGCCCAACAACGCCAGCGACGCGATAGCAATAGGCCGATAAGCTAGCAAAATCTTGATAACGAGATTGCTGGATATCCATTAGCATTCCTTCAATGATGCTGTGGAAATGTTTTTCTTCTAGATTGAATTTTTTAATCGACTTAGCCAGTGCTATACCGACAGGATGTTGGGCTTGACCATGAAAAACGCGCTCAATTTCTTCTCGCCACCAATTTAGCTTAACCAGTGCAATTGTTTGTTCGCTGCACTCATCCACAACATCATCAACTTCTCTACAAAATGCGTAGAGGGCAGTAATGGCTTGGCGCTGTTCGGCAGGTAAAAACAGGAAACTATAATAGAAGCTCGACCCACTTCCTGCAGCTTGTTCTTGGCAATATTCTTCGGCGTTCATATATTTAATAGTTTCATTTTAGGATGAAACTCTAACGGATTCGCTACAGTCCTTCAACGCCTTTGGTTTTATATTAAATAACACTCTCAAAATGAGTTTTGGCCAATCAAGTTTACCTAAGCGTGGTCTCTGAAATACATCACTTGCGCTAAGCATCTTTTCTGCGACTAAATGGGCAGCATGAATAGTTAATTTAAGTTCTAGACCCAGTCGACCACCGATTTGACTACATAGCGGGTATCCAGAGATAAGCATGGTGTCTGCACGACATATCTGCATTGTCATAAAGTCTTTAAATGCGACATCATTGTGCCGGTTGGCGAGGTGTTGTTCGCTAATATTAGCGGCTTGCATTTCATCTTCAGCAAGGTATATGCGATCATTTTCATCATAATCCTGACCAATATCCTGGTAGAAGTTAATAAGCTGTAATGCGGTACAGACTGAATCACTATATTGTAGTGATTGAGGTGTATCGATTTTTACAAGTTGCAGCAGTAAACGACCAACCGGGTTGGCTGAGCGTCTACAGTAAGAAAGAACCTCACCGAAGTTTGCATAACGGGTTTTACTCACATCTTGGCGAAAAGCATCGAGAAGATCAGTGAAGTGGCTCGCTGAGAGCTGGAAATTGGAAATAGTGTCGGATAGCGCAATAAATACAGGGTCATTGGGGGATTTTCCCGACAACATGAATTCAAGTTTTTCTAAGTATGTTTGAAGCGCAGTGAGTCGTTGCTCATTTGATATCTCACCTTCGTCAGCATAATCATCTGCGATTCGTGCGAAGGCGTAAATAGCACTAATTGGCCGACGTAGTTTACGCGGCAATAGACTTGAGGCGACAGGGAAGTTCTCATAATGTGCAAGCGCAATACTATGGCAAACCTGGTAGGCGGATTCGATATTTTGCGGTAAAGTAGTCAAAATATTTATGTTTTTCGTGAGGTTAGAATGAAAACAGTTAATGGCATCGTGATCGGTTTAATTTTAGGCGTAGCAGGTGGCTTGTGGGCTGGGGTAAATATCGGGCGTGATGTGCCAATTACGAGTAATCCATTTGAAGAAAAATCGGCTTCGCAAAAATTGAGTGATAAAGCAGGGCGTATTTACGATAAAACACGCGATGCCTTTAATGAGGAATTCAAATAACGGCTGAATCCTGTTAGTCATTTGAACGCTCGGTGATGTCGCGAGCAATTAGTTCAATGGGAGTAGGTTCTTTAATTTCTTTTTTCGCGTTGATTCCCATTTCCGTAAAGCGTTTTGCACTTGGCAAGATGCGACTATCAAATGAACCAACTGCTTTATTAAAATGTTCAACACTCTTATTAAGGCTGTTACCGACTTTATCAAGGTGATTACTAAAAGCAGCTATTCGTTCGTATAGCATAACGCCGAGGCCGCGGATTTTGTCGGCATTGTCAGCGAGGACTTCTTGTCGCCAACCAAAGGCGACAGCACGAAGCAGGGCAACGAAGCTGCTTGGTGTGGCAAGTATGATTTGGTCAATCATCGCATCTTCAAGCAATGACGGGTCGCGTTCGAGTGCGGCGCTTAAGAATTGATCTCCGGGAATGAACAACACTGCGAAATCCGGTGTATCTTTAAACTGGGACCAGTATGATTTGGCCGCTAACTCTCGAACACGGTGACGAACATTTTTAGCATGTCGCATAAGGTGTTTTTCGCGACTCGCGTCATCAGTAGCTTCGACAGCAGAAATATAGGCATCAAGAGGTGCCTTGGCGTCGACGATAACAGCACGTTTTCCGGGCATACGTATAATCATGTCAGGTCGTAGTCGACCTTCATCAGATGTCACGGATTCTTGTTCATAGAAATCACAGTGTTGCACCATCCCCGCCAATTCCGCGAGTCGTTTTAGTGTCATTTCACCCCATTGGCCGCGAACTTCCGGGCGGCGCAGAGCTTGTACAAGATTGCGAGTTTCTGATTGTAATTTAACTTGATCCTGCGACATCAGTTCAAGATGTCGTTTTAGTGAGCCGTGTGCTTCTCGGCGATCTTTTTCCATTTCGCGAACTTGTTTTTCGGTTTTATCGAGTGCTTCACGAATTGGTTTAACAAGATCTGCAATGGATTGTTCTTTTTTGTCGAGCTCAGATGTTGCTGATGCCTGGAATCGTTTGAGGTTTTGTTCGGCAAGTTTAAGAAACTCATCGCTATTATGTTTGAGCGCTTTGCTTGAAAGAGCGGCAAAAGATTCGCCAAGATTTTCTCGATCTTTTTCTAGCGCGGCTTGTTTTTCTTCATGGTTTGTACGCTGATGTTCAAGTGTTGTCTTAAGTTCTGCCATTTGTTCGCGCAATAGAGCAGACTTTGCTTCGCCACGGATATATGCAAAAAGATATCCAGCGATTCCAGCTAATATGCCGACAAAGGTGAGTGTAAGTAGTGTCATTATATTCACAAAGCTACTGTATCATTATTGGCGTATTAAGTTGCAATTGTTTATAGCGCGTTATCGATAGATTCGAGTAATTTGGCCATATCGTAGGGTTTACTAAAAAAACAACAAAACTCATTTTCATTTAGAGGCTGCTGATCAATGGGTATGTCTTTAGAAGATAATGCGCAAATAGGGGTTTGTTTTAGATGTTTCTTAGTGCGCAGCGCATTAAGCATGGTTAAGCCATCCATACTACTCAATTCTATATCCAGCAGAATAAGATCGGGTTTAATTTGTGTTGCGATATGAAGCGCTGATTCTGCATTGCGGGCAGTAAAAAGTTCAACATCTCTGTGATAAGTTGTTAAGGATTGGCGAACTAATTCGATCTCCATGTCATTTTCTTCGATATAAAGTATTTTTATTTTATGTTGGTTATTATCGCTAACATCGAACGCATCTTTATTTTGTGCGTATTGTTTGAGAGAGAACCAGAAGCTTGCGCCGTCACCTTCATTATTGTAAGCGCCAATATTGCCTTCCATAAGCTCAATCAGTTGTGAGCTAAGCGCGAGGCCAATACCATTACCTTCAATATTACTATCCTCAAGCCCAAGGCGGTTGAAGGGTGTAAATAAGGTATTAATTTTATCGTTAGGTAATCCGCGACCGGTATCGGTGATCGTGATTTTGCAGGTATCGGGCTCATCAGCTTCTACGGTTATTTTTACTTCCCCATACTCCACATTGAACTTGATGGCATTGGATAAAATATTAACAACAACTTGTTGCAATCGTGTTGCGTCAGCATAAACAATCATGCTTGTATCGCATTTATTATTTAAAATGATATTTAGGTTTTTGTCTTTAGCCGCTTTTTTATTCATCCCAATAGATTTTTCGATAACCTTTTTGAGATTTGTTTCACTATTAACTAATGATAAGCGCCCGGATTCTATTTTCGAAATATCCAATACATCGTTAATGAGAGCCAATAAATGCCAGCCTGAGCCAAGAATGTGTTTTAAGTTTTGTTGTTGTTGTTCCGAGAGTGTGCCGTCGTGATCCATTTCGAGTAATTGTGCGTAGCCTAGAATTGAGTTTAACGGTGTTCTTAACTCATGACTCATTTTAGAAATAAACTCTGACTTTGTTTTATTAGCGCGCTGAGCTAACATCTTTTCGGCGACAATTTTGTCTATATCGGCATTGATAGATTTAAATAATTTTCTTGATCGTTCTATTCGCGCTTGAACTATGCGCTTGAGGTAATCCAAATTAGCGGGTTTCGATATAAAATCATCGCTGCCATATTTTATGCTTAGCATATGTAGGCTAACGTCTTGCTCCGCGGAAAGAAATACGATTGGGGTTTTATTATATTGACTGTCTTGTCTTATTATCATTGCAACGTCAAGTCCTGAGCATTCCGGCATATGCATATCGAGCAAAATAAGCTCAGGGTTAAATTCACTTATCTTGTCGAGTGTTTGCATGGGATCGGAAATGGTTACGGCTTCCATTCCATCACTTTTAAGTGCTTCAGCATGAAGTTGAGAAACTTCTTCATCATCATCAATAATCAGAACGCGATAAGGTAGTTCAGGTTTAATGTTGCAGGCGGCCTTAATGTTTGACTCAAGCAAGTTGAGATCGACGGGTTTGGTTAGATATGAATACGCACCCGTTTGGATTGCGTTAAGACGAGATGGCATATCGCCATTAGCGGAGATAAAAATAACCGGCGTTAAGTTATTGCTATCGCGGAGGGCTTCAATTGCGGCGGCACCTGCAATGTCACTTTCGGGAAACGCCATGTCTATGATAATGAGAGATGGTTGAAACAATTTAACGGTATTCATTAGTGTTGCGGGGTGCATTAATGTTTCAATGGTAAAATCATGCGATCTTAAATGATTTGCAATTGTGTTTATTATCGCGACATCATTATCAATAATAAGTATTCTTTTTTCTGGTTCGGCGGCTTTATCAGTAGATACTGCTTTACTGTCGCTTGGACTGAGCATCATTTCATTACAAAGTGTTAAGAAAATCTGTTCTATTATTTCGACTTCTTCTCTGGTTGGTGCTACGCCTTGTTCGGATATAGTTTTAATCAGGCTTTCGAGTTGTCGTGCCGTACTTGATACCTCACTAAAGCCAAAGGTGCCTGATGATCCAACAAGGCTATGAACAACTATGCGAAAGGCATTGTTGGCATCGATTGACCAGTTAGCATCGCTTACTGCCCGCCAGTGGTCATGTAACTCTTTTATTTTATTGGGTAGCCCGCTGAGAAACTGTTCTTTGAGTTTTTCGAGCTTTTGTTGGAATTGTGCTTCAGCAGGGATCATAGATTGCTAGCGACCGTATTAATGATTAATTTAAGTGACACAAACTATATAGTTAACATTTCAGTTATGCGATTCTTGTGAATCCAGTCAAGTATAGCCGATGGGGATTCGATTTCGGCATTGCCACCCCATTTATGAGGATAATCGAAATCATCAATATAACCAAATAAGGCAACAAGTGTTGGCATGTTGGCATTGTGGCCAGCTTGAATATCGCGTTGTGCATCACCGATATAGAGGCTTTCAGTTACATCACAATTCATTAATTTGCAGGCATGTTGCAGAGGCAAAGGGTGAGGTTTTCGTTCACTTAGTGTGTCTCCACTGATAACACAGCTACTACGGTCTTTTAAGCCAAGTTCTTCTAGTAATGGCTCGGTAAGCCACGCGGGCTTATTTGTCACCACACCCCAAAGTATGCCTGCCGCCTCTAATTGTTCGAGGACGTCGGACATTCCTGGAAATAATGTTGTTTTTACGCTGAGGTTGTTGCGGTAGTAATCGAGTAATTGCTGGCGAAGTGTGTCAAATTGCGCATCCTCCTCAGTAATGCCAAAGCCATTTTTAATAAGAACTAGGCCGCCATGTGAAACCCATGGCCGTATAGTTTCAAAAGCTAAGGCTTGTTTGCCATTGCTGGTTAGAACGTGATTAAGCGCAGCGGCAAGGTCCGGTGCGGTATCTAATAAAGTGCCGTCAAGGTCAAAGAGGACAGAGCGGAGTGTAATGGTCATTTCGTTCAAGATGGATTATTCAGTATCGCAGCAGACAAGGTAGTTAACATTAACATCGCTACCTAGCGCATAATTCTTGCTTAACGGGTTATAGGTCATGCCAATCATGTTGGTAAATCTTAGTTCTGCATCACGGGCCCATGCTTCCATTTCAGAAGGACGAATAAATTTCGCGTAATCATGCGTGCCTTTGGGAAGCATTTGTAAAACATATTCAGCGCCAACGATAGCAAATAGATAAGCTTTCATGTTGCGGTTAATCGTTGAAAAGAACACTTTGCCACCCGGTTTAACTAATGTCGCACAGGCTTTAATGACCGATGCAGGATCCGGTACGTGCTCGAGCATTTCCATGCAAGTGACCACATCAAAACTATGCGGCATTTCTTCGGCTAAGGATTCGGCCGTGCATTGGCGGTATTCTAATTCAACGCCTGATTCGAGTTTATGTAATTTAGCGACGGACAGAGGTGTTTCACCCATATCGATACCAAGTACGTCGGCACCTTTGACAGCCATACTTTCTGAAAGTATGCCGCCACCACAGCCGATATCGACGATACGCTTGCCATTTAGTGAACCAGCATGCTCTTCAATATAAGCAAGCCGCAGGGGATTGATTTCATGAAGTGGTTTGAATTCACTTTGTGGGTCCCACCAGCGGTGAGCCAGTTTTTCAAATTTAGCGACTTCAGCCGCGTCTACATTAGCTTGTTGCATATTATTTAACCAAAATCATAATGTTTCTCGACGTACTCACGAATTTCCCAAGTACAGGAAAGTCCCGCAGGGAAGGTAACAAAGTCACCTTCCTGAATATGCACAGGTTCTCCACCATCAGGCGTTACAATAATATCACCTTCAACTATGTAACATTTTTCTTGCTTGTCGTAAGTCCACGGAAAGGTCGAGACTTCTTTTTCCCAAATAGGCCAGTCATACACGCCTATGACGTCGAGTTTAGCCGGTGAGGGATTATGTTCAATGGTAATTTCTGCTGCCATGGCCTTATTGCTCACATTTTATGTAATATTGAACCATTATATACGATGCTGGCCGCGGATGGATATGGGTGCTTGTCTTTATGATAAACATCGGTGATAGTGTGCGCATGAGGGGTCTTATATATCTAATTCTGGTGGTCGGCGTTGCTGTCACCCTATATTTGCTTGAATTCAGTGATATTAGGACAGAGGATACGCAGCCGGCGAGTATTCAAACTGAACCTAATGATGTTGCATTTGATATTTCAGTGCACACGATTGATGAGTTGCGGGATGTCTTACAACGGGCTGAAGCACTGGTTTCACAACCAAAATCAGCAAGTCAGCCTGCCAATATTTCACTTATGTTACATGGACCAGAGATAAAATATTTTTCGATTGGGCAATATGCGCAATACAAAGATGTCGTTGATTTGGCCGCAAAGCTGGATGCCTATAATGTGGTCGAGCTGAAAATGTGTGAAACCGCGATGAAAGACTTTGGTATTAAGAAAAATGATATTCCGAGCTTTATAGAATTTGTACCGAATGGTGAATCGGAATTAAAACAATTGTCACGTCGCGGCTATTCTATTCAGTAGTACTGATTTGCTGTTGCCATGTTTTCGCTTCGGCTAATAGCTCTTTTTCATCGAGACAAATTAATCGGCGATCTTTAAGTTTTTGTTTACCCGCAATCCATACATCCGTTACGTGCTCACGACCTGCCGCATAGACTATTTGTGATACGGGATCATAAAGAGGTTGTGTCTCAATAGTGTTTAAATTAATTGCGGTGATGTCTGCGGCCTTACCTATTTCCAGTGAGCCAGTAATGGCATCCAGGCCAAGTGCCTTCGCACCATTAATGGTTGCCATTCGTAATACGGTGGTTGCATTAACTGCTTGGGCATCCATGCTTGTGATTTTTCCTAACAAGGCAGCCGATCGCATTTCACTGAGCATATCAAGATCGTTATTACTGGCTGCGCTATCGGTACCAAGGGCAACGTTAACGCCCGCATCGATGAGTTCTTGCACAGGACATAATCCACTGGCTAGTTTTTGGTTTGACTCAGGACAATGAACAACGTGACTACCTTGTTTGGCAACATTCTTAATTTCTTCATCGTTGAGTTGTGTCATGTGCACACTGATTAATTTCGGTGTTAGTGTGCCGAGCTTTTCAAGTCGTTGCAGTGGTCTTATGCCCGTCGCATCGACGGCAGAGTTAACTTCATCTGCCGTTTCATGAATGTGCATGTGTACAGGAATATCGAGTTCTTCACTTAAGGTGAGTATTTTTTGCAGCGGGGCATCCGAAACAGTGTAAGGCGCATGCGGTGCAAAGGCTGTTGTCAGCAGCGGGTCATTACGTAGTTGGTCGTGTAGTTGTAGACCTTTGCTTATATATTCATCGGCGTCATTTGCCCAGACAGTGGGAAAATCGATAACAATTAACCCAAGACAAGCACGAATGCCTATTTCGCTGGCGACCTTTGCTGTTTCGTCAGCAAAGAAATACATGTCATTAAAACAAGTTGTTCCACTTCGCAGCATTTCTGCAATGGCTAATTTAGTCCCGGCACGGACAAAGTTTTGGTTGGTATGGGCTTGTTCAGCTGGCCAGATATGTGATTGCAACCATTCCATGAGTGGCAGATCATCAGCAAGTCCTCGAAATAGATTCATTGCTGCATGAGTATGACTGTTAATAAGACCTGGAACTAGGGCATGCTCATCGAGTGTATGATGAGCTGTCGCTTGATATTGTTGCAGTGCCTGCTGAGTTGGCAATATATCAACGATAATACCGTTATCAATAGCCAGGCTGTGATCTTCAAGTACGTCATTATTGCTATTGACGGTGATGAGCCAGCGCGTATGCAGTAAGAGGTCAATTTGCTTCATATTATTTTTATATGGTTTATTTTCTGCATATATTAGCACAGGCTTAGCCAGAACCCTTTAATGATGTAAACTTCAGTAATGAGTAATCACAATAGGATAGTACAGATAGTTAAGGTCATTATTAGTAGTATTTGAGATTGAATAATGTGATCTTGACAGGTTTTGCTGTCTTTTGACTGAGTATGTACATGGCAATAGAAATAGAACGTAAATTTCTCCTTACAAATGATACTTGGCGCGAACAAGCCGGTGCCGGCAATATGATGCGCCAAGGATATTTTGCAGGTCCTGAAGCTAGCAAGCCGCGTGCGTCTATTCGTGTTCGGGTTGATAATGAGCATGCCTTCCTTAATATAAAGAGTTACGAACTGGGAATAAGTCGGCAGGAATATGAATATCCCATTGACAGGGATGATGCGGAGAAAATGCTTGCATCACTGTGCCAACGACCGTTAATAGAGAAAACGCGTTACACAGTGATTGATGGAAGTCATAAATGGGAAATTGATGTTTTTACAGGTGATAACGAAGGATTGGTTGTTGCCGAGATTGAATTACAAGATGAAAATGAATTGTTTCATAAACCAGCATGGGTTGGTAAAGAAGTATCAGACGATCCGCGTTATTATAATGTTTGTTTGATTCAACAACCCTATAAGGATTGGTGAGTGGGCAATCGGCTAGTAACCATTAGTATTTCCAAGCAAAGCTTAGAAGTAAGCGATGGCGATTCGGTATTGTTTCATGCCTTAGTTTCAACAGCATTGAATGGTGCTGGAGAGAAAAATGGCAGTCAATGCACACCACGAGGCCGACATATTATTCGCGCCAAAATTGGTGAAGGTTGCAAGCTAAATACGGTATTTGTTGCGCGCAGACCAAGTGGTGAGATTTTTACAGAAACACTTCAACAACAACACCCTGAGCGGGATTGGATACTGACACGCATACTTTGGTTAAGTGGTTGTGAGCCGGCTATTAATCGTTTTGGAAATGTTGATACGATGCAGCGTTATATTTATATTCATGGTTGTCCTGACGGAATAGAGATGGGTGTGCCGGCTTCGCATGGCTGTATAAGAATGACCAATAAGGATGTTGTTAGCTTATTTGAATTGCTACCCATTGGTACAGATGTTTTGATTTGCGAATAATGTTGTTTCATCGATTACTTTAGGAACTGTCAGTATGTCACTTGGCCCAATGATGTTGGATGTCGCTGGAACGTCTTTAACCAGCGAAGACCGGGAAATATTAGCGCACCCTTTGCTGGGTGGGGTTATTTTGTTTGCGCGTAATTATGAAAATCCGCAACAAGTAAAATCTTTAATTAATGAAATTCATGCCGTGCGTAAAACTCCATTACTGATCGCGGTGGATCAAGAAGGAGGGCGAGTACAACGTTTTCAAAAAGGCTTTACACGGTTACCGGCCGCCGCCGATTTAGGTGTGATGTATAACAAAGATCGTAATTTAGCGGTACAACTTGCCGAACAAACTGGTTGGATTAATGCTGCTGAGTTAAGAGAAGTGGGTGCTGATCTTAATTTCGCACCGGTATTAGATTTGGATTATGCGACAAGCAGTGTGATTGGAGATCGCTCGTTTCACCGTAGCCCAGAGGTCGTGGCTGATATTGCCCACAGTTATATGCGCGGCATGGAACAAGCGGGCATGTCGGCAGTTGGCAAACATTTTCCTGGTCATGGAGCGATTGCAGCAGATTCACATGAAACGATTAGCATTGATGAGCGCAGCTTTAATGATATTCGTCATGAAGATATGTTGGCATTTGAAAGAATGATTCACTTTGGTATGCCAGCGATTATGATTGCGCACATTATTTATTCACAGTGCCATGATCAGGCAGCAGGTTTTTCCGGATACTGGTTGCGGGATGTTTTACGTGGTGAGCTTGATTTTCAGGGCGCGATATTTACGGATGATCTTTCTATGAAAGGCGCCGCTGTTCTAGGTGATATCGTTGCTCGTGCCCAGGCGAGCTTAGATGCCGGTTGCGATATGTTTTTAGTTTGCAATGATCGAGATGCCGCGATTCAGGTATTGGATACGGTTAAGCCGGAAGTGAATCCAGCATCTAATAGTCGATTACTTAGACTGCAGGGCGGAAGGGCTGATAATACGGGCCCGGTTCGTGATACGCAGCGCTGGCACCAAGCCGCTAAAGCAGTTGAGAGCTATAGCCTCAAGGAAACTCTGGATTTAGAGCTATAAAATTTAAAGTTATAGAATTTAAAATCTCAAACTACCGTTGTGATAAAATAAGTTCAGTAAGTTGCGAAGATTGGATAAATAATGGATTTCGATAAACTATTAGAACAACTCTCCCGTTTTGGTGGCGATGAAACTTGGATATATCAGGTTTTCATCGTTGTTTTCTGTGTTTTGCTGGCCAATTTTATTTTAATGCGTGTTTTAACTCGTGTTGGCAAACGCTTTGAGAAAACCAAAAACTCTTGGGATGATGCTTTTCTTCAGGCATTACGTAAGCCATTACGCTTGCTTGTTTGGGTGGTTGGTTTGTCATTTGCCGCACAGATTGCTAAAGGTGTTTCAGATGCGGCGATATTTAGCGCGATTGCACCTATTAGAGATGTCGGTGTTATTTCGGCGGTAACATGGTTTCTTATACGTTTTATAAAGGCAGCAGAGAAGAACATTCTAGATGGCGGTATTGCTGAAGGTAAGGAGATCGATAAGACTACTGCCGATGCAATCAGTCGTTTGTTGCGGATTTCTGTATTAATTACTTCAGCATTAGTTGCTATTCAAACGCTTGGTTTTAGTATTTCCGGTGTATTGGCCTTTGGTGGGATCGGTGGTATCGCCATCGGTTTTGCCGCAAAAGATTTGTTGTCAAATTTCTTTGGCGGGCTAATGATTTTTCTTGATCGTCCTTTCTCTGTTGGTGATTGGGTTCGCTCACCTGATAGAAATATCGAGGGTACGGTTGAGGCGATCGGTTGGCGGTTGACGCGCATCCGAACCTTTGACAAACGTCCACTGTATATTCCGAATTCTGTATTCGCTAACGTTGCGTTGGAAAACCCATCGCGTATGACGCATCGGCGCATTAATGAAACAATTGGTGTTCGTTATGATGATGTTGATAAGCTTGAAAATATTATTAATGACATAAAGGTGATGTTGCAAAACCATCCAGATATCGATTCATCACAGACCTTAATGGTGAATTTTAATAGTTATGGGCCATCATCATTGGATTTCTTTATTTACACCTTCACTAAAACAACAGTATGGACAGAGTTTCACGTGGTGAAACAGGATGTTTTGTTGAAAATAAATGCTATTATTTGTGGCTATGGTGCAGAGATAGCCTTCCCAACATCGACTATCCATATAGCCGATCCCTTGCCAGTTCAAAAAACAGATTAAAGAATTTTAGGAGTTAGAATGAGTGACGAACAAAATAGCGAAGATAAAGAGCTAAAAGTATTGCGAGCGGTTAAAATGGTAATTGTCAACGTTATAAAAGACACCACCACCGAACCGGGTATGAAGCATCCGCTTTCTAATGATACGATTAATGACATTCGTCAGTGTCTTGGCTTGATTACTGCGCGTGAGAATGAACTTTCACCAATGACGCAGCGTCCGCGTTTTACTGATGAACCAGAGAAAGTCGTTGTTTCGTTATCTACACCTAAGAAAGATAAATAATTGTCGAAGTTTATTGATCTGAGTCCACAAAAAGTCAGTGATGTACTCGCTTCAGCTGATTGTCTTTTTACAGCAGAACAAGTTGATGATGCAGTTGAAAAAATGGCTCGTGACATTACTGCCAGAATGGCAGATGAAACACCATTGGTTTTATGCACAATGATTGGCGGTATTGTTACAGCTGGAAAATTGCTCGAACGTTTAAACTTTCCATTAACAATTGATTACATACATGCCTCGCGATATCGTGGTGCAATGGTGGGTGCCGAATTGCATTGGATTGCGCGCCCAACAGAATCCGTAAAAAATCGTGTGGTACTCATTGTTGATGATATTTTTGATGAGGGCTTAACTCTTGATGCGCTTATTAAAGATTGTATGGCTGCTGGCGCGAAAAAAGTGTATTCAGCGATACTTGTAGAGAAAGACTGCGAGAAGAAATCAAAGTTAAAAGTTGATTTTACAGGGCTGGTTGTACCTAACCGTTATGTATTTGGTTGTGGTATGGATTACAAAGGTTACTTGCGTAATGTCACTGGCATTTACGCAATTCCAGATACGGAATAATTATGTCAGATATCGCAATTATTGGTGGTACGGGTCTTACCTCGATTGAGTCATTAGAGATAACGCGTCGTGAAATGATCCGCACACCTTATGGTGAACCTTCTGGACCGCTGACACGTGGAATGCTTTGTGGACATAGTGTTGTATTTCTTGCTCGGCATGGGCATGGTCATACGATTCCACCGCATGATATTAATTACCGTGCGAATATCTGGGCTCTAAAATCAATTGGTGTTGAGAAGGTTTTAGCGATTGCCGCAGTTGGTGGTATCCATGAAGATATTGTTCCCGGTAAATTAGTTTTTCCAGATCAAATTATTGATTATACGTGGTCAAGAGAGAACACTTTTTTTGATCGTGGCGAAGGGACGGTTAAACATATTGATTTCACGTGGCCATATTGTGAATCAATGCGTCAGCTTGCGATCGAGGCCGCTAAAGTGGCAGGTCTTGATGTGATTGACACTGGAACTTATGCCGCAACTCAAGGGCCTCGGCTTGAAACAGCCGCCGAGGTAACACGTCTTGAGAAAGATGGTGCTGATATGGTGGGTATGACGGGTATGCCTGAGGCAGCACTGGCAAAAGAATTAGAGCTTTGTTACGCAAGTTGTTCTGTTGTTGCTAATCGTGCGGCAGGCCGGGGTGATGGTGAGATTACGATTGCTGAGATTGAAGAAAATCTTGATAGCGGTATGCATCAAGTTGAAAAATTACTCGGCGTTTTATTGCCCACGTGTCGTGTTTGAGGGTATTACACGTTCCACAGGAGTGATGGTTGCGATGACCCCGAAGTAAGGGTGATCGAAAACATGCACTTCCTTGCTGCGCATCCTACGTGATTGTTTTAATTCAAAGGTGTCAATAATGCCTTCATCCGGCTTTTGTAAAGCAATTTGCTCAGCCAAATAAACGTCTGGATTGTAATAACGTATATTTAACGCCATGTGTAGATATCTTGATAGGCTAACGGTTACCGAGCCATTAATGCGTGCGGGTGTTTCCTCGATTAGAAAACCATTTTTATCAAGCTGTGGTTCAGTAGGTATTATTAATTCTTCTGTTGGTGAATTAAGAACCTGCTCGCCTTGAGGCGTTATAAAAATAGGACTACTTGCTACGTTATCGAGTGAGAGAGGTTTATCAATTAGATGAACCGCTTCTGCTTCATGGCGTTGTTTAACGGGTTGTTGCCAGCCTTGCAGTGTAATAATTCGGTAATTACGCGCCCGAGTCAGTTTATTTGCGGTTTCAGCCAACGTTAATGTTTCAGGTGGCAACTTTTGAAAGGCATTAATTGAATTCGTGTCTGGTGTTTTATTAGCAGCGGATGAATTGGTTTGCGTGGACTCTGCAATAGATGTTAATCGAATCAGTGATTCTGATTCTTTTTCATCAAGAGTTACAGGCCAGCTTTCATTAGCGACGCTATGCTCAATCGGTTCGTAAACAAGTACTTCTATTTGGTACCAAGTTTCGGTTTGTGGTTCAGAAATAGTGGCTTCAACGGCAAGGGCAGGATGCACTGCTGTTAATAAGCCGACAAGAGCAAGGCGGAGTAAGAGTCGATTTCTATTTTTCATAGTATTATTATGCCGCAACATGGTTGTATAGGGTATCCAAAACTTTCTCAATCGAATCAGCTCGAGCCTCGTCAGGAAGTAAGTCGATTATACGTAGAGTCTTTTTGCCATCAAAATTATAGCGTCGGCTTTGCATTTGTATCATTTTAATCAGCTGCGTAGTATTAATATTAGGTGAATCATCAAAGATAATTCGTGCACCATCAACACTCGCATCAATCTTATTTACCCCCATTGGCGTTGCCAATAGCCGCAGTTCAGTAACGCGGAACAGTGTTTTAACCGCATCGGGTAATAGCCCAAAGCGATCAATCATCTCGACCTGTAACTCTCGTAATTCATCAGTATCAGCCGCATTGGCTATGCGTTTGTACATAATAAGGCGTAAATGAACATCGGCAAGATAGTCATCCGGGATCAATGCAGGCATATGCAGATTAATTTCAGTGCCACTGTGTAATGGTTTATCGAGATTGGGTTCTTTACCTTCTTTGAGTGCTTGTACAGCGCGATCAAGTAGTTCAGTGTACATGGTAAAACCAATTTCATGTATTTGGCCGCTTTGGTCATCGCCAAGTAATTCGCCTGCGCCACGTATTTCCAGATCATGGGTTGCAAGCATGAAGCCAGTGCCTAATTCTTCGAGTGACTCGATAGCTTCGAGCCGTTTTACGGCATCTTTACTCATGCTTCGTCTTTCAGGGCGGATTAAATAAGCATAGGCCCGATGATGTGAACGCCCGACACGACCGCGTAGTTGATAGAGTTGTGCGAGCCCAAAGCGGTCGGCTCGGTTCATAATTATGGTATTGGCGCTTGGTACATCGATACCGGTTTCAATAATTGTTGTGCACAAAAGCACATTGAAACGTTGATGATAGAAATCGAGCATAACGTGTTCTAAGTCACGTTCACGCATTTGACCATGTGCAACTCGAACCACCGCTTCTGGTACAAGCTCTTCAAGTTGATGCTTCATTTTTTCAATAGTTTTCACTTCATTATGTAAGAAGTAAACTTGGCCACCGCGTCGTATCTCACGAATAAAGGCTTCTTTAAGTAGGGTATCATCCCATTCGCGGACAAATGTTTTAATAGAAAGTCGGTTAGCTGGCGGGGTTGAAATTACTGACATATCACGAATTTGTGATAAGGCCATATTCAAGGTTCTTGGTATGGGTGTGGCCGTTAAGGTCAGTACATCTACTTCAGAACGCAATGATTTAAAACGTTCTTTTTGACGCACACCAAAGCGATGTTCTTCATCAATTATGACGAGGCCGAGATTTTTAAATTTTATGTCATTTTGTAATAATTTATGCGTGCCAATAACAATATCGACTTTACCATTGGCAAGATCGATGACTGATTTTTCGAGCTCTTTCGTCGTGCGAAAACGTGACAATATTTCTACGCGCACTGGCCAATCCGCAAAGCGATCCTTGAAGTTCTCATAGTGTTGTTGTGCGAGTAGCGTGGTTGGTACCAATACGGCAACTTGTTTGGTTGCCTGTGTGGCTAAGAAAGTAGCGCGCATAGCAACTTCGGTTTTACCAAAACCAACATCGCCACAAATAAGGCGGTCCATGGGCTGGTCGCGAGTCATATCATGAATCACATCAATAATTGCAGTTTCTTGGTCTGGTGTTTCTTCAAAAGGAAAACTGCCAGTAAATGAATTGTATAACTCGTCTGGTGCAGGGTAGGCGAAACCTTTTCGCGCAGCGCGGCGTGCATAGATATCGAGCAATTCTGCGGCAACATCGCGTGCCTTTTCTGCCGCGCGCTTTTTCGCCTTGGTCCATAGTTCAGAGCCCAGTTTATGTAGAGGTGCTGTTTCCGGTGTACTGCCGGTATAGCGGCTAATAAGATGCAGCGCAGAAACAGGCACATAAAGCTTATCGCTGTTTGCATATTCAAGAGTTAGAAATTCTTGCCGAATATTACCTACGTCAAGTATTTGTAAGCCAAGGTAACGACCAACTCCATGATCCTCGTGTACGACGGGTGCGCCGATATTGAGTTCAGTGAGATTGCGTATAACGGCATCACTGTCTTGTGGAGAACGTTTACGCCGTCTTGCCTGGCGAACTTGTTCGCCAAATATTTGAGCTTCGCAAATAATCGCGAGGCGAGGGTCTTCAAGTAATAATCCCTGTTCGAGTGGCGCAATGGCGATGGCAAGTTGCGTGTCTATGCCGATAAAGCTATTCCAGTCTTCAGTGACGGTTGGTGATATTGCGTATTCACGTAAGGTATCAAGGATAAGTTCTCGTCGGCCAGCTGATTCTGCGGCAATCAATATTCGACCATTAAAATTAGCAATAAACTCTTTGATAAGCTTAGCCGGATCATTGGCGCGGGCGCTTAGGGCCAGTGACGTACTTGCTGAAGTGGCAAAGTTATCCGTATTTTCATCAGCATCCAATTCAAAATGTTGTAGTTTTATATATTTGAACTTATTTATTTCCTGCTCGAGTATGTCGAAATCAAGAAACAATGTGTTCGGTGCTAATATTGGGCGTTCGAGATCATGGCGGCGTTGTTCATAGCGTTCTTGTGCTTCATCATGAAAATGTTGTGCGGCATCATCGGTGTCATTAATTGATATGAATAAACAATCTTTTGGTAGGTAATTAAATAAGCTGTCCATTTCATCAAAAAACAAGGGTAAATAATATTCGATACCGGCCGAAGAAATGCCCTGACTTATATCTCGATATAAGGGCGATGAATTGGGGTTTATATCAAAGCTGCTTCGAAAGGCTTGGCGAAATTTATTTATACTTGCTTCATCAAGCGGAAATTCACGAGCGGGTAATAAGCGAATTTCATCGACTTTTTCGAGTGAGCGTTGTGATTCTGGATCAAAATAACGGATAGATTCAATTTCGTCATCAAACAGATCGATACGATAAGGTAGCTTACTGCCCATTGGATATAGATCGATAAGATTACCGCGCACGGCAAAGTCACCATGATCTTGTACTTGAGGCACGCAAAGATAACCCGTTTGTTCTAATTTTTTACGCAACACATCAATATTGAGTCGTTCACCAACATCGAGCATTAAACTGTTTTTTTCGATGTAGCCACGAGGTGTAAGCCGTTGCATCAATGTTTCTACTGGCAGAATAACGACACCACGAGTGAGTTCGGGTAATTTATAAAGTGTTTCTAGCCGCTGTGAAATGATGTCTTGGTGAGGTGAGAAAACATCATAGGGCAAGGTTTCCCAATCAGGAAATAGATGCACGTCATCTTTACAATGCATAAATACTTTCAGTGCTTGTTGGAGTTGTAATGATTCAGTGGTATCGCGCGTAACCACAACAACCGGGCCTTTATGGCGCCTTGCGGCCTGGGCGACAGCGAGTGCGGTGCTGCTACCGTAGAGGCGTCCCCATTGCCTCGGCTCACCTATTTTCGTTGGTAGTGGCGGCTGAAATAGGTTTTTGTATTCAAATTCCATACTATAAATACTTTAATATATACTCTAATTGGTTGATAAATAAAAAATTTATACAGTATTGACAAATTGGCGTGTTAACAAACATACTGTTCGGTATGTTAAAACAGCGAAACGCAGACCAATCCCGCCATGAATTGCTCGAAGTAGCGAGTCAGGAAATTCATCAATTCGGCTTTCATGCCGCAAGTATTAGCCGCATTCTCGAGAACACGTCTTTAACTCGAGGCGCATTGTACCATCACTTCCCCAGCAAATTGGAATTAGGCTATGCGGTTATTGATGAGCTGTTTGCCGGTTACATGCGCGTATTGTGGTTAGAGCCATTATCAAAAAAGGGTGATCCAATTGAAATTATTGAAAGCGCATTACACGATACTTATGGAAAACATGGTGAAGAATTAATCAGCTATGGTTGTCCGTTAAATAATTTGTCGCAAGAGATGTCAGCTATTGATGAAGGGTTTCGAGAACGGATTAATACACAGTATGAACTATGGCAAAATTCATTAAGTTCAGCATTGCAGGAAGGTCAAAAAACCGGAATTGTGCGTACAGACGTCGATGCGATGGATGTCGCAATATTTATAGTTGCATCAATAGAAGGCTGTATTGGTTTAGCTAAAAATAACAAGTCACAAGTAACATTAGATAGCTGTACCAATATTTTGCTGGATTATTTACACGGACTTAGAGTCGATTCATGAGCAGGGAGATGCGGGTATGCAAGCTATAAAAGATCGTTATATTGATTGGTTATTAGCTAATCGGTGGTTGGCGATTTTATTGGTTGTCATAAGTATCGGGGCATCAGCTATTGGTGCTAGCAAGCTTTATTTTACCAGCGACTATAGAATTTTCTTTAGTGAAGAAAATCCCCAGTTGCAAGCCTTTGAAAGATTGCAGGATACCTATACCAAGAATGATAATATTCTGTTTATAATCAGTCCCAAAGACGGCAAAGTATTTACGCGTGAAACACTTGTCGCGATTACAGATATAACCAAACAAGGTTGGCAAATACCATATTCAATTCGTGTCGATTCAGTCACTAACTTTCAGCATACGCGTGCCAATGAAGATGATTTACTGGTTGAAGATCTGGTTCTTGATGCGAAATCTTTAACGGATAAAGAATTAGAGTATCGTAAGCGTGTCGCTTTATCTGAACCTTTATTACTAAATCGATTAATATCGCCCGATGCGACTGTTACCGGTGTTAACGTCACCATGCAGTTTCCAGGTAAAGCACAACATCTTGAGGTACCCGAAGCATCTCAATTCGCATTTGAACTTGCCGATAAAATGCGTGCTAAATACCCGGATATAGAAATACGCATGACAGGTATGACGGTGATGAATAATGCATTCGCCTCAGAAAGCCAAAACGACATAAAGACACTAGTGCCTCTTATGTTTCTCGCAATAATTGTCATGCTGGCCTTGTTGTTAAAGAGTAAAACAGCAACAGCTGTGACGTTATTGGTTATTATATCAACTATTATTTCTGCAATTGGGATTACCGGCTGGGTAGGGATCAAACTTTCACCACCAACCACAACCGCGCCAATTATGATTATGACAATCGTGGTTGCTAATTGTGTGCATATTCTAATGACATTTTTGCAAGAAATGAGATCAGGCAGTGAGAAGCTGATCGCGATGCGTGAAAGTCTGCGGGTTAATTTTCAACCGGTATTTTTAACTGGGCTGACTACGGCGCTCGGTTTTCTTTCAATGAACTTTAGCGACGCACCACCATTTCGTGATTTAGGCAATATTGTTGCGCTAGGAGTTGGGATTGCATTTGTTTTTTCAGTGACATTGTTGCCTGCAGTAACAACGCTGTTACCAGTTAAAGTGACTAAGGGAGGGAATTCTACCCGAATCATGGCTGGGCTTGCTGAATTTGTAATTCAGTATAAGGGGAAATTAATACTGGTTATGTCCAGCATCATCATCGTGTTAATTTCATTTATACCTCAAAATGAATTAAACGATGAGTTTGTAAAATATTTTGATGAGTCGGTGGAGTTTAGACAAGACACGGACTTTGCAACCAGCAATCTAACGGGTATCTATCTTATTGAGTATTCATTGCCTGCAGGGGAAAGTGGTGCAATCTCAGAGCCTGAATATCTCGCTAATCTTGAAAAATTTTCAAACTGGTATCGTCAGCAAGAGGGTGTGCTCCACGTTAACGTACTAAGTGATACGATGAAGCGGCTTAACAAAAGTATGCATGCAGATTCCGAATCATGGTACAAGCTGCCAGATCAACGAGATCTTGCAGCACAATATTTGTTGTTGTATGAATTTTCATTACCATTTGGCCTTGATTTAAATAATCAAATCAATGTAGATAAGTCTGCAACAAGGATGGTGGTAACTCTGGAAAGCATTTCATCTAATCGTTTACTCGCAATGGCCGAGCTTGCACAGGACTGGATGAAGGGAAATCTACCAACATCAATGCACGCGCAAGGTGCAAGTTCATCTGTGATGTTTGCTCACATCGGTTCAAGAAATATTCGCAGTATGTTACTTGGTACAACCATTGCGCTTATTCTCATTTCCCTAATACTCATTATTGCCTTGCGTTCATTTAAAATTGGACTGCTAAGTATGTTGCCGAACTTAATCCCTGCAGCAATGGCATTTGGTATCTGGGGTATCTTTGTCGGTCAAGTTGGCTTGGCACTCTCGGTTGTTACAAGTATGACGCTGGGTATCATCGTTGATGACACTGTTCACTTTTTAAGTAAATACATGCGAGCACGTAGAGAAAAGGGTATGAGCAGTGAGGATGCCGTTCGATTTGCTTTTGCTAATGTTGGTATGGCGTTATTTATTACCTCGGCTGCACTTGTCGTCGGCTTCCTTGTTTTATCGCTTTCTACTTTTGAATTGAATTCCGGAATGGGGCAATTAACGGCAATTACAATTGCTGTCGCCTTAGTTGCAGATTTCTTATTATTACCGCCATTGTTGATGAAACTTGAGGGTATTCGTAATGAAGCTAAATAATTTATTAATCGTTGGGTTTGTTTGTTTTGCATCTCTGGCCTCGGCCAATCCGGAGCAGAAAGGTCTAGAGATAGCGATAGAAGCGGATAAAAGAGAGACAGACTTTGGTGATACAACCGCTAACATGACGATGTTATTAAAGAACCGTCATGGTGAGGAAAGTTCACGATATATACGCTTGCGCACACTAGAGGTTGATGGCGACGGTGATAAAAGTATGTCGGTCTTTGACCGGCCACGTGATGTTAAAGGCACAGCATTTTTATCTTTCACGCATAAAACAGGCTCTGATGATCAATGGCTATATCTTCCCGCATTAAAACGAGTTAAACGAATTTCGTCGCGGAACAAATCGGGCTCCTTTATGGGGAGTGAATTTGCCTATGAAGACATCTCGTCCCAAGAGGTTGAGAAATATACTTATAAATATATAAAAGATGAACCTTGTGGAGAAGCCGATTGTTTTGTTGTTGAACGTGATCCGGTCGATGAACTTTCTGGTTATACCCGGCAAGTAGCCTGGATTAATAAAAAAGAATATCGTCCAGAAAAGATTGATTTTTATGATAGAAAGAACTCTTTGCTTAAAACATTGACGTACAAAGATTATCAGCAGTATTTAGGTAAATATTGGCGTGCAAATGAAATGTATATGCAAAATCACCAAACAGGTAAGACTACATTGCTGAGCTGGACTGATTACAAATTTGGCACGGGATTAACTAATCGTGATTTTGATAAAAACAGTTTAAAACGCGCACGCTAGATCTTTATGTTGTTACGGATTTTTCTTGCATGGATTTTTGTTTCCAGCTCGATGCTGGTTAATGCCGCTGATGGCGAATGGTCAGGCTACATAGCGACCGAATGGCGCATCTTTATCGATTCACCGGCTGATCCAGTGCAACATGGTGATAACACTTCTTTGTCAGCTCAGGCTGAATATTATCGCGACTGGAATGCAGGTAAACAATCTTTTCGGTTTACACCCTTTTTACGTATAGATGGCCGCGATAATCAACGTAGTCATTTTGATATTCGTGAACTGAACTGGACTAGTGTGCATGATAACTGGGAATTTACTGCAGGCATTGGCAAGGTCTTCTGGGGTGTCACTGAGTCACAGCATCTTGTCGATATTATTAATCAAACTGATCTCATTGAAAGCACAGATGGCGAAGAAAAACTTGGCCAGTTAATGTTCAAGCTTAATTTTGCACGAGACTGGGGAAATATTGATCTCTTTGTATTACCGGGTTTCCGTGAGCGAACATTTCCATCACGTACCGGGCGCCTACGGTCACAGGCAGCAGTCGCGGTGAATAGTGCTGAATATGCTTCGTCGCAAGCTCGTGATCATATTGATGCGGCAATTCGTTGGTCACATAGTGTTGGCGATTGGGATGTTGGTGTTTCACATTTCTCTGGCACATCACGTGATCCGCGCTTTAGATCTACCATAGATAAAGGGCGTGCTGTATTAATCCCTGTTTACGAAACGATCGATCAAACCGGCCTGGATTTACAAGCAACCAAGGATGATTGGTTGTGGAAACTAGAAGTGATTAGTCGTAGTGGGCAGGGTGAACGTTACACCGCCGCAACAGGTGGGTTTGAATATTCTTTATACGGTATATCTGAATCAGCAGTGGATCTCGGTTTAATCGCAGAGTATTTATTCGATGATCGTGATGAATTATCCTCAACACCATTCGAGGATGATTTGTTTTTGGGTGCACGACTCGCGTTTAATGATGAAGCCAGCAGTGAATTACTTGCCGGGATGATTGTTGATTTGGATAACGGGTCTCGAGTTATGAGCGTTGAAGGAAGCCGTCGTATTGGTGATGATTGGAAGATTAATCTTGAAGCGCGTTTCTTTTCGAATATAGACCCGCAAGATAGCCTGATAAATTTTCAAAAAGATGACTTTGTACAGCTCGAACTGGCATGGTATTTCTGAATACCGTGAATATTCTTCCGTAAGCCATTGAATTTAGATGCTAAAGTAACTGGGTTACCTGCCGATAATATAGCTAAGAGCAATTTCACTTAGGCAGGCTAATATATGGCTGGTTTCTTAAAAAAGATCCTCGGTAATGGCGTAACAACGGCATCAAAAACGCGCGCCCAATTGTCCAGCGTTACGGATAATGAAATTATTGATGTAGCCAAGCTGACTGAGATATTAGGATATTTTCAGCTTGGCGAGAAGATTCGCTATTATCCTGAACAGCAAAAAGATGCTGCTCTAGATACTATCATTATGGCTTATGGTGTTAATCAGCAACTGATTTATTCGCCAATTGATATTCACTGCCAGCTTGAGGGAGAGCGTGAAGTGGTGAGCCTCAATACGGATGGTATAGAACGTATTATTGATGACGTCGAAAAGTTTTGTTTCGCAATACCATTAAACCATGATGATGATAATAAACGAACTTATGTCCGGCGTGCAGAGCTTGGACCGCGTGGACCTTTCCGGAGGGGAAATACGGTTACCTTGATTGCATGTACTTCAGGTGGTGCTTTAAGCACGATTGACACCGTTGTCCGAAAAGTAATGCCATTAAAGCATGGTATTTATGCTGGTCATGAAGTTGTTTTACTTGATGCTCTGCCTGATACGCTTACGCTGACTGATCAGAGGCAGTATTACCGATTGCAAACCAATATTCCTGCAATACTATCTATGGGTGAAGCTGGCTCACATAATTGCGCTTTAGTCGATTTTTGTGAAGGTTCAGTCCAATTAAACTTTAAAGAAGTTAGCGAAGGTTTAAAGACATTAACAAATTCGCGTCAACTAACACTTAAAATTGATGTTGGTACAGACGGTAAACATAAAATATATGTTTTGGAAGGGGTTATGTATCGAAAGACTGATACCAGTTTAGTGATGAAGCTTAAAGGCATATATAAAGGTGGTGATTTACCCGAACCGATTGGTCTTGTCGACATATTGGAAATAAAGGCAAGTTTACTACGTCATCCTGAAACTCAGAAACTACTCGATACTGAAAAATAGCCCCCAAAATTTAAAAGTGTCTTTACCCCCGTTTTCCTTCCGCGCTGGCTCGTTAAAGGGAGATGTTATGAATAAAACCATGTTAGTTGTTTTTATAATGCTTATACCTTCACTGTTATCAGCAGGGCAGGAGCCTACGGCTGAAGAACTAGAGGCCTGGTTTAATGATGACAGTGAAGTAAAGTCGCAGGAGGTTAACGAAGGTAAGCTCACTTTTATTTCCCCGGTGGATGAAAATGCCCTACATTCGAAAAACACATTACATATATCTGAGCAAAGTATTGATGATGGATGGGTGGGATTAAAGCAATGTTACTACAACCTGGATGCCGTACCCGAGGTGCAGGTGGTGTATCGTTACAAATCTATTCGAGATATCAATATTGTTAGTAGTAAAGGAATAGAGAAAGCATGGGTTGAAGGCCAATCCGTGCAGCTTGAAGGAGTGAGTCGGCAAGCCAGTGTTTGCACCGAGGCTCAAATCAGAGTCTTTTATCAAAATGAAGACAAGACCTTCAGTCTTGTTAACGGCCCTTATGAACGGCGTTTTCTAGATGGCTTTTATCCACTACGTGTATCACTTGATATTCACTATCCTGATACGGCATTGTATTTTCTTAACGCAACCCCGTTTCTCGATAAAGGCATAAAGCTTCAGCATTCTGCTAACAGGATCTTTATTGATGCATTTTTTGAAGGCCAACTTTTTACTGAAATCATGTTTAGGCAACGGAACAAATAAGGGAGGGAAGGCTGAAAATAAACTGTCGACTGTCTGCTTACGGCTGCGGGCTCAACCGGTCGATGCAACACATGCATTAAATCTCTCTGCCGGTGTTTCAAATTCTAATGTCTTACGTGGACGTTCATTTAGCTGCCGCGCCACGGCATTGAGCTTTGTTTGAGAGTGTAC
>Ga0316205_10000400_pt1 | contig 84188 bp, 81 predicted proteins | sample 3monthpyrite_MG_FD_204941 | JGI IMG/M metagenome (GOLD analysis project Ga0316205, IMG submission 204941) | Microbial mat bacterial communities from mineral coupon in-situ incubated in ocean water Damariscotta River, Maine, United States -... | ecosystem: Environmental > Aquatic > Marine >...
TAATTTTAGCCCTGCCGGCGTTATTTTTTACTACCAATGGAGTGCATTGATACGTAAAAAATGCCTTGTCAGAACTAAAATTATCTCAAAATCAGTCTAACATCTGAAAGATCAACAGCCCCTAATCTTTTAATGACTTATTATGATACCGCATATACTTAGCTGTTTCATAGATCCCCAAAGTAAGTTGCTTAAGTTTTTTAGTCAGCTCAGGGTTTTGCAGACTAATGTCAGTGTGTTTACCCGTTTCTTTATTTTTAGAACGATTAGAATGAGTGGCATATAATTTTGCTGCGCGACCATCGGCAAGGACTTTTAAATAATGATCTTGGGTGATTAAACCCAAATTGGGTATTTTTTCATGGGTAATTCTAAACGCATAACGTTGTGCATTATATTTCGGATTTAACAAATCACGGCCTAGAGTGGTATTGGTATATCCTTTTGTTATTAGTGCTGCGAGGGTAGGTAAAATATCAACCTCACTGGCGACGTGTTCAAGTGTTTGTGCTTTTAATAGTTTTGGCGCGTAGATTACAAATGGAACATGCAAACCGGTAAGGTCAAAGTCGGAATCGAATTGTGATGTATGCTCGCCACCATAACCACTAATACCGTGGTCACCAAAAAAAACAAATACAGTATTATCATAATAAGGTTCTTTTTTAGCTAATGCTATAAAGTGACCAATGCTATGATCCATAAAACGGAAAGAGTTATATTCTTTTTCTGAAATAAAACCATTTTTAGTTAATTCATCTTTGTTTTGTTTTACGTATTTAAAATTCTGATTATTGTCTGGAATAGTATAAGGCCGATGGTTGCCAGACGTTTGTATAATGCTAAAGAAAGGTTCGGTTTGTTTCTTTAAAATTTTATTCGCTTCAATAAAAAGATCTAAATCTGAAATTCCCCATACATCAATACGTTCCGAAGTATAACTGCCTTCTTCATGAAGATATAAATCTTTAATATTGTGGGATAATAAGCCTCGAATATTTCCCCAGTTAGCACTGCCACCAAGAAAGTAATGTTTATTGTATTCAGTAAACGCATTAATAATTGTATGCTGATCAACGATTAGTGGGTTTCGTGTAGAGGTTTTATTAAGCTCAATATCTGGTAAGCCGGTTATACCAGTAAAAACCGAACGTGCTGTACCGGTATGAGGGGTATAAAAACGCTTAAATAAAATGGCATTGCGTGCAATGTTATCAAAGTGCGGTGTTGGGTTTAATTTATTACCAAAAATTCCAGTTTTATAGGAAGCAAAAGATTCTAGATAAACCATCACAACGTTTGGTTTTTGTGCCGCTAACGTTCCAGCTTTAATTATTTTGCGTTTAAAGTTTAATGGAGTGTTGTTATTTGTATTTAGATCAGTCTTGTTTTGCACACCAAGGTAGTCAGCAATTTCATTATAATAAGATCGAGTTTTAGCAACATCAAATGTAATGCTCTTGTTTTTTAGCGTGTCAAAGAAATGAACGACAGGATTAATTGTTACTGCTGGTACAAAAGGATGAGTGCTAGCAAAGGCGTCACTCCAACGTAAAGGATAGTATGAGAATTTACCAAACAAGCCTAATAGGTAAGTGAATATACAAGCTGTTACGAAAAGTGTTTGTTGCCACCATTTGCGTTTGTAGTGATTCGAATTTGTCCGTGTATTAGAACGAGCATCCGTATAAATATGTTGAGTCATTCGGCGTAATATAAAATTATAGATAAAAGTAATAATACACAGCGCGATAACTAACCAAACAATAGGATAAGACTGCCACATCATATCGAAAGAAATGGAAAAGTCGACCGCAAAGCGAAGCACGGATGCATCAAGAGGTTTATGCAAATACGAATAATTAATAAAATGCGCAAAATAGAAAAATACGGCAATTAAAAAAGCCAACGTTAAATAACTTAACCAAGCTATACGAGCGAATTTATTTGAAATCGGATTACATAAGCGTAACCAGCCAAGTAAAAATATTGGTAATAAAATAAGTAGTATAAGACGTAAATCAAATTTTAAACCAAGGTAAAATGCGGTGAATAACTCATTAGATGGAATAACGTTGTTCGCGTCCTTAAAAACAAACCAATATGTGAAGCGAAATAAACTGAAAAACACAAGGCTCAGAATGATGGTTTTTAAATAAAAATGTATAAGTGGAATTTTCTTTAACATGAGGGGCTGGAGTCACTTTGGATTGGAAAATATGTTGCTATTTAATAGGTAAAGTTTACACTTTGTGAATCGGGATAACAATTCATACTATAAATTAAGGCTAGAACTACCTCATGTTTCGAAAACTGCTAAAAAAAACCAGCGTTGCTTTTCTGTTTTTATTGATATTTTATCTCTGTGCCCGATTTTTTGATGTGAGCTTAGGTGGTATTTATGATGCGGCTCGAGCGCCATATTTACAGGTACCAACAGCAGATTCAATTATTATTCGATGGAACACTAAGAAAGCAAATATCGGTGTGGTTCGAGTGGGTGAAAGTATTAATAAAATGGATAAGGTTTTTTATGAAAAAATGGCAGATGATGAGCATAAACTTGAATTAACGGGGCTTTCACCTAATACAAAATATTACTATCGTGTGGGTACGAGTAAATATTCGATATATGAAGGTAAAGAGTATTGGTTTAAAACGTTATCGGATAAGTTAAATGAACCAATTCGATTCTGGGTAACTGGAGACCAAGGTCAGGCGGGAGTGATTCAAAATAATGTACGAGATGCCATGCTTGATTGGACGAAGAAAAATCCAATTAAATTATCTAATGATATAAAAAGTGATTTAGATTTTTGGTTAACAACAGGCGATAATGCATATCGCTCTGGTACCAATCAACAGTTTCAAGATAATTTTTTCATTCCATATGGTTCTATTTTAAAACATACTCCGGTATGGCCGATTTATGGTAATCATGACGCGCGGCGTCGAGCATTCTTTAAACTGTTTTCTTTTCCTGAAAAAGGAGAATCTGGTGGTGTTGCGTCTCATACGCCGAAATACTACAGTTTTGATTATGGCTCACTGCATGTTGTCGTATTGGACACACAATCAAGCCGAATACAACAAAACAGCAGGATGTTACGTTGGCTTGAAAAAGATCTTGCTACTAATAAACAAAAATGGCTAATTGCTGTCTTTCATCATCCGCCCTATACCGCCGGTTCACATCATTCGGATAATCTGGCCGATAGTTTTAATCGCATGCAAAATGTACGACGATATATGTTACCTATTCTAGAAAATGGAGGTGTTGATGTCGTCTTGTCAGGACACAGTCATATGTATGAACGTTCGTGGTTTATGAATTGCCACTATGGATTTTCAAATCAATTTAGTTCAAAAAATATTAGAGATAAACAAACTAAAAATGACTTGGCTTTTACAAAAGTAAAACAAAAAGGACGTATCTATAACAAAGTTCAAACAGAAGAAATAAAAAACACCGGAACGGTTTATATTACACTTGGTTCATCTGCTCGACTTGATATCGGCGACTTAAATCATCCAGCTATGCCAGTATCACTGCATAAGAGTGGTTCAATGATTTTTGATATTGATGGAGATAAACTAACGGCTAACTTTATTACTCGTGCAGGTAGCGTTGACGATTCATTTTCAATAGTAAAAGATGATAAAAATTCTTTAGTTGAAATGGAGGTTTGTGAATAATTATTTGGAGAGGTTATTTTACTTTCAGGTTTAATGTTACCTTCAAAATGTATAACTGAATTCGACATTTTATTATTAAGCTACGTACATAAGCAAAGGATACTGCTAGTGATTGTAGGGGTTATCTGAATTATATTCCAAGTAAGTAGCCGTTCAGATAACTATGTTGAACAAATGATCCAAAGCTTTAATAAGTTGCTATGATGGGTCTAAAGATGTCAATTAAAATATTAAGAATAACAGCAAGTTAACTCCCAATAGTTCCTTGACGATTATAAACTCCATGTTTATATTGCGACTTCGTAATACTGTTATAAATGGGAGTTAGTATAATTTCATTTTCTAAAATGCGATTATAAAGACCATACGCAAATTTTATTGAGAGATGTATGACAGATAAAGTAAAAAAAGAATTTACCGCGCCGTGGGAAAGGGCATTTGATAAAGTGTTAAGTCCACTTGATGATTTTATCCACCGTCAAACAACCAGTGGTGTTTTGTTAATGCTGTGTGCAATTGTTGCCTTATATATTGCAAATAGCCAATGGAGTGAAGCCTATCATCGATTACTCTTGTTGCCCTTTACTATTGGTGTTCCCGGATTTGAGTTATCGAAATCAATACATCATTGGATAAATGACGGCTTAATGGCAATGTTCTTTTTTGTTATCGGTTTAGAACTTAAACGTGAAATTCTAGTTGGTGAGCTTGCAGACCCGAAACAAGCGATGCTTCCAATTGTTGCTGCTGTGGGTGGTATGGTCGTACCCGTAGTACTTTATATGAGTATTAACCCTGAAGGACATACTTTTGATGGCTGGGGAATACCGATGGCCACGGATATTGCATTTGCATTAGGTGCTTTAGCTTTACTTGGAAAAAGAATCCCAAATAATTTACTTACCTTTTTAGTGGCATTGGCGATTGTTGATGACTTAGGTGCCGTCATTGTGATTGCTGTTTTTTATACAGAGACAATTAGCTTATCGGCACTAGTGACGGCAGGGTGCGTATTACTTTTGTTAATCGCACTCAATCTTGGTGGTATTCGTAAGCCTTTACCTTATGTTTTATTGGGTATTATTTTGTGGATAGCAATGTTAAAAAGCGGCGTACATGCAACCCTTGCAGGAATTTTTCTCGCCTTTACGATTCCAATGCAGCCCAAATATAATCCGGTACGATTTTTAACGCATATTAATGAAATGGTCGATAAAATTAAATCAGCATACAAGGGTGATGGTAATATCATAACAAATGATAATCTACGTTCGCGTGTTCGAGCATTGGGCGATGGTGTACGATTAGTTCAAGCTCCAGCACAAGTTATGGAGCGCACCATGCATTTGCCATCGGCTTACTTTATTATTCCTATTTTTTCTCTAGCGAATGCAGGTGTTCCTATCGATTGGAATTCTTTTGATAGTGTTATTACTCATCCAGTTTCAATGGGGATTGTTGCCGGCTTGGTATTAGGTAAACTGATAGGCATTGCTGGTTTTTCCTGGCTTGCAGTAAAATTTGGTTTTACCGTGTTACCTAAAGATATAAACTTTAAACATATTATAGGTGTAGCCTTAATGGGAGGCATTGGGTTTACGATGTCAATATTTATTGCAGAGTTAGGTTTTGCCCATTCAGCGGAAGATCTATTGATGGCCAAAACAGGAATACTATTGGCATCGATTTTAGCCGGTGTTTCAGGTTTTGTGTGGTTGTATTTAACGTCTAAGAAGCCCGATTAACTGTTAATACTGAATTACTCAAAATTACGCAATACCATATTGTTTTCGATAAGCTTCAACACTATCAAGGTATTGCGTGAATTCAGGTTTGTCTTTTATATAGGTAATTAAGTCAGTTAACTTAATAATACTGCTGACAGGAATTTTATATTGTTGTTCAACTTCTTGAATGGCTGAAAGCTCGCCGGTTCCTTTTTCTTGTCGGTCTAAAGCTATCAAAACACCAGAGGCTTTCGCTCCAGCATTTGAGATAATGTCCATTGCTTCACGAATAGCGGTGCCGGCGGTTATAACGTCATCAATAATTAATACTTTGCCCTCGAGTGGTGCTCCAACAATATTACCACCTTCTCCGTGTGCTTTCGCTTCTTTGCGGTTAAAGCTGTAAGGCGTATTGATTTTATGTTCCGTAAATAGTGATACAGCACAACTACTGGCGAGTGGAATACCTTTATAGGCTGGGCCGAAGATAACATCGTATTCAATTTTGCTGCTAACTAAAGCTTGTGCGTAGTATTGGCCTAATTTTGCAAGTGCTTCACCAGTATTAAATAAACCAGCATTAAAGAAGTATGGGCTAACGCGGCCAGATTTTAAGGTAAACTCGCCAAAACGAAGCACGTTACTGGAAAGGGCAAATTCGATAAATTCTTTTTGATAATCTTGCATAGTGGTTAGCCTATTAAGTATAGTTGAGCGTTTAATTGTTTGTCCGATTTGTATATCATCGATTCGTATACAATGGTAGAGCGAAATCGTGTGTATTATACGGCTTATTGAAATTTTTGGCAGTCATTTCTAACAAGGTAGAAAAGTGAATGAGAGTAATTAGTGCAAATTTAAACGGTATTCGTGCCGCGGCGAAAAAAGGATTTTTTGAGTGGATGAAAAAACAAAAAGCCGATGTTGTCTGTATACAAGAAACAAAAGCACAGGTTGATCAACTCAGTGATGAAATTTTCAAACCCAAGGGCTACCACCGATATTTTTTTGATGCCGAAAAGAAAGGTTATAGCGGCACAGCGTTGTATTGTAAACGAGAACCCGACAAAATCATTAAAGGCCTAGGGTGGGCGCATGCTGATACCGAAGGACGTTATATTCAAGCTGATTTTGGCAAACTCAGTGTCGGTTCTTTATATTTACCATCAGGTTCTTCAAGCGAAGAGCGGCATACGAATAAATTAAAATTTATGGATTTATTTTTAGAAGATTTAGTTGCAAAAAAACGTAAACATCGCGAGTATATTATTTGTGGTGACTACAATACCGTCCATAAAGAAATTGATATTAAGAATTGGAAGAGTAACCAAAAGAACTCAGGTTGTACGCCTGCCGAGCATGCATGGTGTGACAAATTATTTGATGAAGTAGGTTATGTGGATGCTTTTAGAGAAGTGAATAAAGACGCGGAGCAATATACATGGTGGTCTAATCGAGGCAATGCACGTGCTAATAATGTGGGTTGGCGTATTGACTACCATATTATTTCTGCAGGATTAAAAGATAAAGTTAAAAAAGCAAACGTGTATAAAGAAAGCTGGTTTTCAGATCATGCGCCATTAACGATAGACTACGATATTTAATTATTGAGCAACCAGCAGAGTCGCAACAAAAAATGCGATAATGATAATAGGAATAATAATAAGACTTTTATTGAATTGAATAGGTTTTACTTGCTCAGAACTAGCATTTGTTGAGGTATTCTTTTCGTATTCATTTATAATTTTAAGTGCCGCATCGGATTGCTCTGCTTCGACTGATACGGCTGCAAAATCTGCGGGTGATATTTCACCAATACCGCCTTGTAAGTAAAATCCATTAACAAAAGCCGTAATATTATTTGCCTCTAATAATCCTTTTATAATTTGAGCTTCGTTAATATCTTGTGCGGTGTATATTTTTTGCATGAGTTAATTTATTCCTGACAAACGTATTTTAGAATATCAATAACTTGTTCGGTACTGGTTGTCCAAGCGAGTGCTGCTGCATCGACTTCTTTTAAAGGGTGTACGATGTCTTCTGCATGCAGTGTGACATAAGGCGTTGCGATTGCTGCACAGTAGCCAGCATCGAATGCTGCATTCCATTGTTTATATTTGTCACCAAAACGTACAATCATTAAATCACAGTTTTCAATTAAATTTTTAGTTCGAATGGCATTTACTTTGGCTGATTTATGATCGCGCCAGAAATTATTTTCTTCTTTGTCGATTGTTTGATTAAGCATATCACCCGCTGCATCGCTTGCCTCGTGATTGGTGACAGCTGACGTAAATGTAATATTCAAATTATTTTTTTCAGCGCCTTGGATTATTTCATTGCGCCAATCAGTATGTATTTCACCAGACAGGTAAACAGTTATGCTCATAGGTATTCCTAAAATTGTTATTTTTAATTTAGTGCCAGTAAAAAAATAAGGGCTACTACGCTCTGCATAAGTGCCAGTAAAAAAACAACTGGCACTAAGCTTTACAAATCATTCTTATCAGATCAGTAATTCGTGATCCTATTTCTTTTAATGCGGCTATGTTATCAACTAGATTTAGTTCATCCAAGCCTAATCGTTTGAAAGCGGGTAAGTCGAATAGTTCCGGTCCATCTATTTTATCTCCACCGACTAAATGGGAGTGCTTAAGGGCAACCTGTACAAGATCGCAATAATCTGGTTTGTCATTTTTACGATTCCAGGCATAGGCATGTTTTGCGTTTTCGATAAGTTCACTATCAAATTTCCACTGTTGTAAGATCATACCACCGATATGACTTTTGAGCTGATTTAACACGGTATCTAAATTTGCCGCTTTATGCGCAAGTTCTTCGTGGTCATCGGCAACAACTAAAATGGGGATAACACCAATATCGTGTAATAAACCAAATAAAAATGCACGGTCTGGTTTAAAGCTCGGTATTTGTTTTGCTAATTCATAACAAATAACACCAATACGAATGCTATGCTCATAAAAATGCGCCATTTTATGAACAACAAGCTCAGTGTTAGGCATAAACATATCACGCAACACCACGCCCATTACGATATTACGAATATTTTCAAAACCAAGTTTTGCGATAGATTCTTGTATGGACTCACTTTTCCCAGATTTGATGTATAACGCACTATTTGCTACTTGCACAATACGTGCGGTAATAATTGGGTCCATTTGAATAATTTGTGCAAGCTTGTTGGCGCCCAGTGTTTCATCATTTAAGGCTGAATTTATATGCAATGCAATTTCTGGCAAGCTTGGCAAGGTAACGGAATTGCTTTTAAATAGGTTTGTAATTTCATTAACGAGTTCTAAGTTTGCATTACTCGATGGCATGGTTTCAAATTCAGAATAATCTAAACGATTATTATCTCGACTATTCTGTATGCCATATTTTTTTGTAACACTTTTTTCTATTTGAATTATTTTGCAGGGCAAAGTGCAACGAGCATAATGACCTGGAGTACTGGCATAAAAGACTGGTGATTGGGCACGTTCAGATTCAGCTACAATGGATTGTTGTACTCCACCGGTTGTTTGTAAATCCAAAACGCCTTTAAGTAGATATAAATCTACATTTGAAGTTTTTTCGGCAATAATGCGCTCTTCTGGTTGGTAGCTGTTTAGCATTGAATTTTTAGCGACATCAATGAGTGACGTATCGTCTAAATCTTTAAAGTCACTAAATGCGAGTAAATGTTTAATGTCGATCATAAATGCCTAGTTAAATATTTCCGTTGTATCTGATAGTAGTTATCGGCCACTTTAGGTAACTATTTGAATCTAATTTGGTATTCAATATACTGAGAATAAATCAAGTAGAAACAAGGAGATAAGGGGGGCTTTTATGGTAGAGTTAGCCGATATTTTAAGTGTATTTGATAGCGAATAGTGAAATAAAAAAACAATGATTAGTAGGACAATAAAACATAGTTGGGGAGAAGCCTTTTCGGTTTATTTAAAACCGCGAGTTTTGGCAATGTTTTTCCTTGGTTTTTCGGCAGGGCTTCCATTTCTACTGGTATTTTCAACACTGACAGCATGGCTTCGTGACGAAGGCGTTTCGAAGTCAATGATTGGTTTTTTTGCATGGGTTGGACTGACGTACTCAATTAAATTTGTCTGGGCACCAATTCTTGATCGTGTAAATCTTCCTTTTTTAAATTCTAAGTTAGGACACAGAAGAAGTTGGATGCTTGTTGCAATGATTGGCATTGCAGTTGGTTTGTTGTTTTTATCAACCTTATCTCCGCGTGAATCTTTAACGATTGTTGCGTTAACTGCTGTATGGATTGCTTTTAGTTCAGCGACACAAGATATTGTTATAGATGCCTATCGTATTGAAGCGATGAAGGCTGAATACCAGGCGGCTATGGCTGGCGCATATCAAGCAGGTTGGCGAGTAGGTGCGAGTTTAGTAGGTAGTGCAGTTGCGTTATATCTTGCAGACTTATATTCATGGAATATTTCCTATATGGTGATGGCCGCTTTTGTTCTCGTTGGGATCGTAACTGTTTTCCTTATCGATGAGCCTGAAAGAGATATAACTCAACAAACGCTATTGAATGAAAAACGGGTTACGGACTATATTAATAATCATCACAAACCAAATAAGCTAATGGCATGGTTTATAGGGGCGATTATTTGTCCATTTGCTGATTTTTTTCAACGCAATGGAAAATTCGCAATTGGAATTTTATTATTTATCGGTTTGTATCGTATTAGTGATATTACCTTAGCAATTATGGCCAACCCTTTTTACCTTGATATGGGTTTTTCGAAAATTGAAATTGCTAATGTGACAAAAATATATGGCCTGCTTATGACATTAGCCGGTGCGATCATTGGTGGTGTTATGGTTGTGCGATTTGGAATTAAACGTCCAATGTTAGCCGGTGCGGTTATGGTCGCTGTGACTAACTTATTGTTCGCTACCATGGTGAGTAAAGGTCATGACTTAACTTGGTTTACGATAATAGTGAGTGCTGATAATTTTAGTGGCGGGTTTGCTAGTTCAGCCTTTATTGCTTATCTATCAAGTCTAACGAACACAGCATATACCGCAACGCAATATGCTTTATTTAGTTCAATAATGACGCTACCCGCAAAAATTATTTCAGGGTTTTCAGGTATTGTTGTTGATAGTGCAGGGTACACAACGTTCTTTATTTACACTGCAAGTTTAGGGATACCTGCTATTTTAATGGTGTTATGGCTTATCATTCGTATGGATGATAATACTTCATAATGTTGATGAACGAAGATAGTTAATAAAATATGTTAGATGCTCAAACTTACTTAAGTGCCTTTCTCATCGGTTTATTAGGGGGCGTGCATTGCATTGGAATGTGTGGCGGTATTATGAGTGCACTGACATTAGGCATTAATACTGTTGATAAAAATTCATCAACATCGACAAAAAAACTTTTCCCTTATCTTTTAAGTTACAACATCGCACGAATTTTAAGCTATACGATCGCTGGCATTATATTCGGCAGTCTAGGTGCATGGTTAACTGATTTAGTTTTAATTAATCAAACTCAAATGGTTTTAAAAATAGTCGCAGGATTATTTTTAATTGCATTAGGGTTGTATCTGGCGAATTGGTGGCGAGGGTTAAGTTATATTGAGCGACTAGGTAACAATATATGGAAATATATTGAGCCGACTGCAAGACGTTTTATTCCAATTAAAAGTATTCCTCAAGCTCTAAGTGCGGGTTTTTTTTGGGGTTGGTTACCTTGCGGTTTAGTTTACAGTGTTCTTATTTGGAGTTTAAGTAGTGGTAGTGGTTTAAAGGGTGGATTATTAATGTTGAGTTTTGGCTTAGGAACTTTGCCAAACCTATTAGCCATTGGTTTGTTTGCCGCAGTATTAAAAAAATTCATGCAATCGCAAGTTGTTAGGCTAATAGCTGGGAGCTTGGTCGTTTTATTTGGAATGTACCAAATTTATTTAGTGATTCTTTAAATTCTATATTGTGGTGTTATTATAATTTTTGAATACGATATAACGCAATTTCACCAAGTAAGTTTGGAAATAAGTTATTAAAGGCGTTGTTACGGTGTTGTCGATCGACAATACTTCGTTGCAGGATTTTAAAATTCTTTTCTTTACATAGATCTTCAAAATCTTTGAGTGTACATAAATGAATATTGGGTGTGTTGTACCAAGTATTTGGTAATGCTTTTGTAATAGGCATATGACCGAATAATATATTAAGTCGGCTTCGCCAGTGGCCAAAATTTGGGAAGGTGACAATACCTTCTCGTCCAACGCGTAACATTTCTTCAAGGATGACATCAGTATTTCTTAATGCTTGAAGTGTTTGCGTCATAATGACGTAATCAAACGAATTATCTTCAAAGCCAATTAAGCCTTGTTCAATATCAGCTTGAATAACATTTATATTATTATCAATTGAAGCAACGATGTTTTCTTGTTCAATCTCGACACCATAACCGGTAACATTTTGACTTTCTTGTAAGTACGATAATAGTTCACCTTTACCACAACCTAAATCAAGTACGCGACTATTCGGTTTTATCCAATTGGCTATTGTTTTTAATTCGGCACGAATAGATTTCATTCAACTGAATCCTCTACGTGTTTCATATAACTGTATAAAATATTTTTGTAGTCATCATTGGGAATTAAAAATGCATCATGTCCTTGATTAGCTTTAATTTCTGAATAGGTTACTGACTTATTAGTATCTAATAAAGCTTTTACAATTTCTCGGGAACGTTCTGGTGCAAAACGCCAATCGGATGTAAAAGAGATAACTAAAAAGCGTGCTAGTACATTTTTCAGTGCTTCAGCTAAATTATCATTATGTTTTTTTGCAGGATCAAAATAGTCTAGAGCCTTAGTCATTAACAAATAAGTATTGGCATCAAATTGGTCAACAAATGATTCACCTTGGTATCGCAAATAACTTTCAACTTGGAATTCTGTTCCGAAATTAAAGTTAATCTTACCTTCACGTAATTCACGACCAAATTTTGCGCGCATAGACTCATCAGATAAATAGGTAATATGCCCTAACATTCGAGCGAGCTTAATGCCACGTCTTGGAATCACGTTGTGCTCATAATAATGACCATCGTGAAAGTCGGGATCGGAGCTTATTGCTTGTCTGGCTACTTCGTTAAAGCCAATATTTTGTGCTGACAGTTTTGATGCCGATGCAATAACAATGGAATGTTGTACTCTGTCGGGATAATTAATGGCCCATTGCATTGCTTGCATGCCACCTAAACTACCACCAATGACAGCAACAAATTTATTGATTTTCAGTTTGTCTGCCAACATAGCTTGAGTCATAACCCAGTCAGAGACGGTGACAATGGGAAAGTCACGACCATAAGGTTTGTTTGTTGTGGGGTTGTTACTCATTGGGCCGGTTGAGCCTTTACAGCCACCTAAATTATTGCAGCAGATAAAGAAAAATTTATTGGTATCGAAGGGTTTACCCGGACCAATATAAGCATTCCACCAGCCAGGTTTCTTATCCTCAAGAGAGTTATATCCAGCAACATGTTGGTCGCCACTTAGAGCATGACAAACCAGAATGGCATTTGATTTGTTGGCATTTAATTCACCGTAGGTTTCATAAATAAGGTCAAATTCAGGTAATGTGAAGCCGCCTTCCAGAGTAATCGCTTGATCAAAGTGGTGGGTTTCCGGGCTAACTAAGCCAATGGAATCTTCTGGAATGGAGTTGGGCATTTGTTATAGTTAATCTTTATATTAATCGCTTAAGAAACAAGCTATTAGTCTAATAAGCTTGTGATCGTGATGCAAGCAGGGAATGCTCTATAGTCTTAAATATCAGCATTTAACATTTCTTTGTTAAGGTTTTGGCTCGGTGGTCGATATTTATAAAGCATTCAATGTAAAGGATAATAAAATGGCATCTGTTTTAGCGGTTGATGATTCAAAAGTTATGCGCGATATGATGAAAGTTGTATTAGAAAAAAATGGTCATACGGTGCAAACAGCTGAAGATGGTTTTATTGCTTTAGATATAGCTAAGTCGAATAGGTTTGATATTGTTTTCACGGATATTAATATGCCTAAAATGAGCGGTATTGCACTGGTACCTAAATTAAGAGAGTTACCAGGTTTTGAATATATTCCAATTTTGATGGTTACTACTGAAAATGCAGAATATCGTAAGAATAAAGCAAAAATAAATGGTGCAACGGGTTGGCTAGAGAAACCTATTTCTGAGGCAAGAATTCTTAAAGCAATGGCTAAAGTGTTAGATTAATTATTTATTATTCAAGCTACTTGGACGTCTGAATTATTCTCAACAAACCATTCTAAGGGTTTATTTAAGGTTTCCATTAATTTATTAAGATCTTCTAATTGAGCTTGTAGCGCTTCTGCTGTTTTATTCAGTTCAGCCATACGTGTTTTTAATGTGTCGCGAGATTCATTAATTTTACGCAAGCTTTCTAAACGTTTTTCCATTTGATCTTTATGTTCTTTAATTCTTGAAACTAATGGTAGCATCGCGGCTTTACTCCAAGAGTTTGCTTCTTGATGAGCTTGATAAAGCGTATTTCGTGCATGTGAAACCATTGATATAAAGAATTTTTTCACTACGAAGGCTTGTTCTGTCATCGTCATGACTGGGCTATTACGATAGGCTTCTGCTTCGTGATACAAGCGCTCTAAATCACGTTTATATTTTACGATACTAAATAATCGAGGTTTAGTTTCAGTTAAACCATGTTCTTTATTAAACTGTCGGTAGATGGTGAGTACTAAGCGGTTAACATTTTCAACATGTTTGTTTGCTGAACCCATTGTCTCATTGATGATATCGAAAAAGTCTTTCATACTTTTTTTCAAATTATGCGTTAACCAAGCGCCCGTCATATTTTTTCGTGTTTCAGCCATTAATTTATCAAGTGAATTTATACTTAATGTTTTCAATAGCTGGGAATGATGCTCATTAAATGTTTTTTTATTGGCTTGAAAACTTTCAACAGATTTATGGTATACAGTTTGTTCTTGTCGCGTTTTTTTCATTAAATGAAGAATGACATCTTCATTTTTACCGCTGAGGCTATTTAATTCTTTTAGTTGGTTATTTGCTTCAGCTAAACGTGAAGCAATCATGCTTTGCGCTTCTTTAGCCATATTACCAATTTCACCAACCACACTTTCGCGTACGATATCTTGTTTAGCTGGTAAAATGTCTCTCGATAAAACTGATTCCAATGCGAGAATATTACTGCGTTTAATTAAATCGACATCGTGGCGAATTTTAGCTAGTAAGCCTTTCTGAGCAGATACAGGGTAGATACTGTCGATATTAACATTAAGCATTTTTGCTGTTGTTGTGCATTGAGTGTTAATGCTCTTATTTATTGATGTCTCGTCTTTGAGTTCATCCCACAAGGTATCTATTTTATTCAACGCGATTATACGGCTAGTTTGACTTTGTTCGCCACCACCTAAAGGTTGCACATAGTGTTGCCACATTTCCATATCTGATTTGGTTACGCCAGTATCGGCAGCAAGTACAAAAATAACAGCTTGCGCATTCGGCAACATATTAAGTGTGAGTTCAGGCTCAGTTCCCATCGCATTTAAACCGGGCGTATCGAGAATGGTTAAGCCTTCTTTAAGCAATGGGTGAGGAAAGCTAATGAGTGCATGGCGCCACATTGGAATGTCAACTTTACCATCAGCGCCAACGTGTGACGTGTCTTCGGGTGAGTGTAAAGCAAGCTTAATCGCTTCTTCAGGACTGACTTTTTTAGTCCGGATAATTTCTTGGAAAGATTCAGACATTGATTCAGCAGAATTGGTATCTAAGTCAATGTGTGTCCAATTTATTTGGTCATTTTTTAATTCATTTATGCTTGCTTCTTCAAGACGGGTTTCGATGGGTAACAAGCGAATATAATCTTTTTCAGCATTGTGGTCATAAAATAGCTCTGTTGGACACATTGTGGTACGGCCAGCTTCAGAGGGTAGCAAACGACGGTCATATTCTGAAAAGAAGATAGCGTTAATAAGTTCGGTTTTACCACGTGCAAATTCGGCTACGAAAGCAATCGTTAGGTTATCGCCTTTGAGTGTTTCTAGGAGTTCAAATATCCGCAGCTCAACTTCGCTGTTGCTCATTTTGTTGGTTTCTAACCAAGCTTGAAAGTTGCTAATGGATGAAACTAGCTCTGTTTTCCAACGGCCATAAGCCTGCATTTGGTCTGTAAAACGATCATTCGCCATTTAATTTACTCGGTAAAGATTTATAACTTTTTAAATATAGCCTTAAATATCAGTAAAGTACACGCTTTTATTCAGCTATCACATTAAAATGTGATGAAGATCTTGAGGCTTTAAGTACCATAGATGGGTTATCGGCAAATTTTGTAGAACGTTTAGTGAAGTTAATGGGATAAAAAGTGTGACATTGATCTTTTTCAATAAAATCAATAAGTTGAGGAGTGCTCAATTTTACCAATTTGATTTATTCTGTTTGTTTTAACTTTAAGTTATTTTGATTGTTTTTATTGGCAGATTTAAGCTTTTGACTAAGTATTCAATAAGCTATTGATTTGCCTTGCCATCAACGGGGAGAGCTTTTAAAAAAGGTAGTTTGCATTCGGGAATGAGAGGATTTTGAATTGGTAAATAAGTAATTCAACAAGTGCCATTTTTATAAAAATAAGAATAAATAAGGCAAACATGGGTGATAAATCTAAGCCTGACATTGGCGGAATTAAACGACGGATTGGCTGCATTATTGGGTTCGTTATTTGGCTAATGAGTCCAACGATTGGGTTGTAACCCGTAGGGTTTATCCAGCTAATGACAGCAAGGATAATAATGCCAAAGATATAAACATTAATCCAAAGCCCTATGAGTTCGGCAAATGCCCAAGCCAGCACACCGGGAAATGCGGGCATTGGTTGCCCTGGCAATAAGCCAATAATTAACAGTTCAAGAGTTTGAAGCACAAGCATAAGCAGAATGGCGGAAAAGTCGAGTCCTCGAAAACCCGGAATAAAGCGTCGCATCGGGACTAAAGGCGGATTGGTTACTTTGTAAATAAACTGCGAGATTGGATTGCTAAAATCAGCATGAACCCATTGGAATAAAAACCGCAACATGACGGCAAGAATATACATACCAAACAAAGCGCTTATCAAAAAGGTACTGGCGTTTCCAAAATGTGAGCCCATTAATTTGTTCCTACTGTATTGGTTATTGGTCTAACTCTATCGCGAGTTCTTTTGAACGATCGTAAGCGGCTTGCATGGCTTTAGTAAATATAGCTGCTAAGTCGTTTTCCATAAAGGTGTTAATTGCTTGTTCTGTTGTTCCACCAGGGGAAGTCACGCGCTTTCGTAAAGTAGAGCTATCTTCTTGAGATTGCGATGCTAAAGTGGCTGCACCGAGTGCAGTTTGTATTGTCAATTGACGAGCTGTTTCGCTGTCTAAGCCCAACTTTTCAGCTGCCGCCTGCATAACTTCCATGACTAAAAAATAATAGGCTGGGCCGCTTCCAGATAGCGCTGTAACCGTATCTAGTAAGTCTTCACTATCAACCCAAAGGCCGATTCCAGTAGAATTAATAATAGTATTAGCGTAGTTTCTCTGTTCAATTGAAGCAAGCGCATTAGCAAAAAGCCCGGTTGCTCCACACTGCACTAAGGCCGGTGTATTGGGCATAGCGCGAATTATCGCCGTGTCTGTTGCGAGCCATTTTGTGAGGGAATTTATCGTTAGACCGGCGGCAATGGATAAAAATACGGCTTTGCTTTTAGTGGCATCGATATTCGTTAATACACTCTTCATAGCTTGAGGTTTGACGGCTAAAACAACCACGTTACATTGCTCTGTTAGCGCTTGATTTGATTCAGCGATGGTTATGGCAAAATCTTTCTTGAGCGCATCGAGCGTCTTAGGGGAAGGATCGTATACTTGAATCGTTAGTGTCAGTGTTTCATCAGCAACTAAGCCACCAATAATGCTGCGAGCCATATTGCCTCCGCCAATAAAGCCAACGGAAAAGATTTTATCTGATTCTTTCATGTTAGTTAGACTATCATATTGTGTCGCTTAATAAAGCTAAGCCCTTCATTTTCCAAAAGAATCCGCTACTTACTTTCTAGCGCCAAAAATAGCCGTGCCAATTCTCACCATTGTTGAGCCTTCTGCAATGGCAGCCTCTAAATCGCCACTCATGCCCATCGAGAGCGTATCTAGGGTAGTGCTGTCAGGTAAATTGTTAAATAATTGATTCATCGAGGCGAAATATTGGTGTTGCTGCTCACTCGTGGCTGAAGCTGGTGGGATAGCCATTAATCCATGTAGTTCAAGATGAGGGAGTAAATTAATTTCGAGCGCTAGCGCATTTAAATCTTCAGCCGAAATCCCCGCCTTTTGACGCTCGTTGCTAATATTAACTTGAATACAAGTTTTTAGAGGAGGGAGGTGGTCTGGACGTTGTTCGCTCAAACGTTGTGCGATTTTCAAACGATCGATGCTGTGAACCCATTGAAAATTTTCCGCGATTGCGCGAGTTTTATTCGATTGAATAGGGCCGATATAGTGCCATTCGAGGTCGAAGCCTTGTTCCTTTAAGGCCGTTATTTTTGGTAGAGCATCCTGTAAATAGTTTTCACCGAAGCGTGTTTGTCCAGCTTTAGCTGCTGATATCACAGCTTCTGCGGGTTGTGTTTTACTCACAGCGAGTAATTGAATACTTTCCGGATCTCTTTGATTATTGTTTGCTGCATTTGTGATGCGAGCATGTACGTCTTTAAGTCGTTGCGTTAGGCTGGTCATATTATTTTAGGTCGCATTTTTTTGCTCATTTATTTTCAGTTTGTTTACTTTTTTGTGGTTAGCTTATTGTTATTTAAGTATATTGATTTGTGCCGTGACTTGCCATGAGATAGCCGACAAGGTAGTTTAGAAAGCGAAAAGCTGGCCGATAAGTAATTGTCAGCTAAACTATTTATTACATTGAGTGGGTATTGTATGTCTGTTCTCGCGGCAGTTATAAATTACCGAATATATTTAATACTTGGAATTAAGAACTAGATTATGGACATTACAGAATTACTCGCCTTTGGCGTTAAAAATGGTGCTTCAGATTTACACTTATCGTCTGGATTACCCCCGATGATTCGAGTTGATGGCGATATTAAACGAATTAACGTACCCCCCTTAGAACATAAAGTCGTACATTCATTAATTTATGACATTATGAATGATAAACAGCGAAAAGATTACGAAGAATATTTGGAAACGGATTTTTCATTTGAAATTCCTGAGCTTGCGCGTTTCAGGGTTAATGCTTTTAATATAAACAAAGGTGCCGCTGCCGTATTTAGAACCATTCCCTCGAAAGTATTGACGATGGAAGAGTTAGGCTGCCCTAGTATTTTTAAAGAAATTGCCGACGTACCACGTGGTGTTGTACTTGTAACAGGTCCTACAGGTTCAGGTAAGTCTACGACTTTAGCGGCGATGATGGATTATAAAAACGAAAAAGAACATGAACATATTTTAACAATTGAAGATCCCATAGAATTTGTTCATGAAAGTAAAAAATGTTTAGTGAATCAACGTGAAGTCCATTTACATACACATGGTTTCAACGAAGCGTTACGTTCCGCTTTACGTGAAGACCCTGATATTATTCTTGTTGGTGAGTTACGTGATTTAGAAACCATTCGCTTAGCATTAACCGCTGCGGAAACTGGCCATTTAGTTTTTGGTACCTTGCACACGAGTTCAGCGGCTAAAACTATTGATCGTATTATTGATGTATTCCCTGCAGCAGAAAAAGATATGGTTCGTTCAATGTTATCCGAATCGTTACGTGCCGTAATTTCTCAAACGTTAATGAAGAAAATTGGTGGTGGTCGTGTTGCCGCACATGAAATAATGATAGGGACACCTGCAATACGAAACTTAATTCGTGAAGATAAAGTGGCACAAATGTATTCTGCAATTCAAACGGGTAATAATGTGGGCATGACAACACTTGATCAAACATTGCAGGATTTGGTTGCGCGTGGCATTGTTAGCAAGCAAGAGGCAAGAATGCGGGCGATGAACAAAGCCGATTTCGAGTAATGCGAAAAAAGAGAGATTAGATTGCGGGTTTACCCGCTGTATATTAGGTTTAATTATGTTGGGGCACGCAGATAACTTTTCTCAAAATGCTCACTTACTATTGTAAGCTCCGCTTTTTCGAAAAGTTATGCCTTGCACTCTAACCTCTCGTTATCCGCGACGGTTTTATACAATATTTTATTTAGGATCATTTAATGGATTTTGAATCACTACTAAAATTAATGGTGCATAAGAACGCTTCTGATTTATTTATCACTGCAGGTATTGCACCGAGTTTAAAAGTAAATGGGAAGCTAGCACCGGTTACTCAGGGTACGTTAACGCCAACACAATCTCGCGAGATTGTTATGAGTATTATGACGCCTGCACAACGCGAAGAATTTGAACGTACCAATGAATGTAACTTTGCGATTTCGGCAAGTGGTATTGGCCGCTTTCGTGTAAGCGCTTTTACGCAACGTAATCATTCCGGTATGGTATTGCGGAAGATAGAAACTAAGATTCCTACAATTGAAGAATTAGGTTTGCCTCCAATATTGCGTGATTTAGCGATGACAAAACGTGGTTTAGTTTTATTTGTCGGTGCGACAGGTTCTGGTAAATCAACGTCGCTTGCTTCTATGATCGGTTTCAGAAATAAAAATAGTACAGGTCATATTATTAGTATTGAAGATCCTATTGAATATATCCATCACCATGAAGGTTGTATTATTACGCAACGTGAAGTGGGTTTAGATACCGAATCCTTTCAAACAGCATTAAAAAATACTTTACGACAAGCTCCCGATGTTATTTTAATTGGTGAAATACGAACAAGAGAAACAATGGATCATGCCATTGCTTTTGCTGAAACAGGACACCTTTGTTTAGCAACGCTACATGCAAATAACTCGAACCAAGCAATGGATCGTATTATTAACTTTTTCCCGGAAGATCGACGTAATCAATTATTATTAGATCTGTCTTTAAATATGAAAGCATTTGTTGCACAACAATTAATACCAAAACCCGATGGTTCAGGTCGCGTATTATGTGCTGAGATTTTAATTAATACGCCTCTAATGGCAGACTTGATTAAGAAAGGTGATATCAGTGAGATGAAAGGTTTGATGTCACGTTCAAGAGAGAATGGTATGTTAACGTTCGATCAAGCTCTATATGACTTGTACAAAGACGGTGAGATTACTTATGAAGATGCCATTAACCATGCTGACTCAGAAAATGAATTAAGGTTAATGATTAAATTAGGTGAATCACAAGGAGATGTTGATTCTATTTCAGCAGCACTTGATGGGGTAACCATTCAAGAGACCGATTAGATATTATTCCGGATAGTATTCCGGGTTAAATAAAAAAGGGGCGTTATGCCCCTTTTTTAATTGTATAACTAAAAACTCAAAATATTTTAACAATATATTGGATGGATAATGATACGTTAGAATTTAGTTAGCGATAATACTTGTATGTAGTACACCAATTTCTTTTCCATTGTTTTTTACAGGAATGGAAAGTTGAATGCTACTTAGCTTAGTTGTTGGGTCTGACTTTGGTTTTTTTGAATTCCAAACTTTACCACGAATCGCTTTTGCAAAGGCAGGACGATTTGCAATATTAAAGATAGCGGGTTTTTTGCTACCAGCAACCAAATTACCTTTATTATCACGTAAAAATAATTTACCAAGAGATTTATCTTTTTCCCAAGAAAATAATTTTTTACCTGCTGAGCTTGTTAAAAATGGTTTAACCTTTGAATCAGATTCAGCTAAAGATTTCCATGTTGAATTATTCATTTTTGATTTATTTTCGTTTGCTTGCATAACAGCTTTAACGATAACAGGATCAGTTGCCCATTCAGTTAATTTAGTTTTGTAGATATCAAGTTTTACTTGTAAGTCTGGTGAGATATCTGCTGCGTTAGCAAAAGAAAAGCTTAATACTGATATTAATAATGTAGAGATAATTTGCGTGCGCAAAGAACGTGATGCATTTGTCATTGTTTTATTCCTTTAAGTTAGTGCTTGTCCAAATATTTTGAATTGCGAACAATATAGATTTCCATATAAGAAAACTATGATGTGGTTGGCAATAAAGGTTGAAATTTTTTAGACTGTGATGTCGTTCGAGATATAGCTTTTAATTAAATTTTTTATGTATCTATTTGGGGATAGAATTTTTCAATGAAAGGTTTTCTTAGAAGACTTGACGTGAATCAAATACAGGGCCATCGACACAAACTCTTTTCATTGCTGGACCTTGTTTTGTTTCAACTTTAACAACGCAACCTGCACAACCACCAACAGCACAAGCCATAAACTCTTCGAGTGATACTTGGCAAGGAAGATCAAATTCTACCGCTAAGTCGGCAACGGCTTGTAACATAGGATGTGGACCACAAGAAAATATTTCAACTTCTTTTAGTTGTTCTTTATCTAAAGAGCTCAACCAATGCCGAGCAAGATCGGTAACATAACCTTCATGAACACCAGGGTAACCTTGTAAGCTCGCAAGTCGACAAGGAATATTCCAGTCTTCCATTAATGGCATGGTGGCTGTTACTTCAGCAGGTAGTCCGGGAATAATTATTTGCGATGGTTGCGCTGTGAAAGGAAAAGGAACTTCCGAACCTAAAATCATAAAAGGTTGATAGTGACCACGTTGTTTTTTTATTTCGTCAGCAATAAAAATCATCGGAGGCATACCTACGCCACCACCAATTAAAAGAGGACGTTTGAAATTTTTATGTAATTCAAAAGGTACGCCAATGGGGCCTAGTATGTCGAGTGTTTCACCCTGTTGACGTTGCGCAAGTTGTTTGGTGCCTTCGCCAACGGCTTTATATAAGAAATCGACCATACCGGTAGACGGTTCGGTACGCATAATTGAAATAGGTCGGCGCATGGCTAAGCTTGGCGCACATTGTATATGGGCAAAGCTGCCAGCCTGCGCTTCATCAGCAATATTGGGTGCATGAACTCGCAAGATATATTGATCACCAGGATAGTTCTCGTGTGAAATAATTTCAGCAAGTTCTACGTTGATGGTATCGCGATGTGGTTTATTCATAATGTTAATTTGCTTTTAATGTTTAGTGGTTGCTTTGGTAAACTATACGGCCATCAAGTAATGTATGTGTGACTTTACCTTGCAATTCCCAATCTGTAAAAGGAGTGTTGTGTCCTGCACTTACAAAACTATCAGCATTAACAGTCCAATCGGTATTGGGGTTGAATATACAAATATCTGCTGCACTATTCGGTGATAATGTTCCTGCATCAAGACCTAAGATTTTTGCCGGCTCATAGGTGAGTTTGCTAACCATTGTTTGCATATCGATCGTTTTGTTATTAACGAGTCTTAAGCTAAGTGGAAGCAGCGTTTCTAAACCACTAATACCGGGTTCTGTTGCACTAAATGGTGCGAGCTTGGCATCTGGGCAGTGTGGTTGGTGATCGCTACATAGTACATCAATAGCATTTTGTTTTAAGCCATGTATCAAACCGTCTTTATCGCGTTGACTTCGTAGCGGAGGAATAACATGGCAATTGCTATCAAAGAAACCAATATCTAGATCAATTAAATGTAGATGGTGAATACTGGTATCGACTGTTACGGGTAAACCTTGTTGCTTTGCAAGAACGATCATCTGTAATGCGTTGGCCGAAGATATGTGCGAAAAATGTGCTTGTACACCAGTTTGTTCAATTAACATTAAATCTCGAGAAACCGCTGCAGTTTCAGCGGACTCAGGTATAGCAGGTAGACCTAAACGTGTTGATATTGCACCTTCATGGGCACAACCGTTATTAGCAAGGCCAACATCTTCAGGATGTAAGAAAATCCTCATGCCACAACTTGCGGCATATTCCATTGCTCTGCGCATAACTAAAATATTTTTTACTGGATTTAAACCATTACTCACGCCAACGCTTTTCGCTTGTTGTTTGAGGATGGCCATTTCACTTAAGTGATCACCTCGCAAACCTAAAGTCAGCGCCGCTTGAGTGACAACATGACATTTTCCTGCGGCGGCTGCGCGTTGGTTAATAAGTTCAACGACTGCTGTTGTATCAATGCAAGGTTCGGTATCGGGTGGAACGCAAACTGTTGTAATACCACCGGCAGCAGCCGCAGCTGTTTCTGATGCAATGGTTCCTTTGTACTCTAAGCCGGGTTCTCTTAAGCGTACACAAAGATCGACAATGCCTGGCATGACGATGTGATTTTTTGCATCAATGGTTTCATCTGCTTTAAAGCTGGAGGGTTTTTTATCGATACTAATAATTTTCCCATCGGCAATATAAACATCTTGAACCTTATCAATGTTGTTCGCCGGATCAATGACTCGACCTTGTTTGATAAGTATATTCATAACGGTTAGTTTTCTACCTTAGTAGAAGTTTGTCGTCCAAGTGTCATTGACATAATGGCCATACGCACGGCAATACCATTTGTGACCTGTTCTAAGATGACAGATTGTGGGCCATCAGCAACAGCTGATTCAATTTCAACGCCGCGGTTAATTGGACCGGGGTGCATTAAAATGGCATCAGGTTTTGCCAATTTTAATTTTTCACTTGTGATGCCATAGGTATTAAAGTATTCGTGTTCGCTTGGAAGTAATGCACCACTCATGCGTTCGCGTTGCAAGCGAAGCATCATTACTACGTCAACATCTTTTAACCCTTCTTCCATATCATGGTAAACATGAATGCCGAGTTCATCTGTTCCTGGAGGAATGAGTGTGTTCGGTGCAATAGCACGAATCTCGGGTACCCCAAGTGTATTGAGTGCATGTATTTGTGAACGTGCAACACGTGAGTGCATGATGTCACCAATAATAGCAACGCGCAGTTTTGTAAAATCTTTTTTATGTCGACGAATAGTAAACATGTCTAGCATTGCTTGGGTTGGATGGGCATGTTGACCATCACCGGCGTTAATGACACTAATATGAGGAGAAACATGTTGAGCAATAAAATGTGCGGCACCACTTAAGTTATGGCGTACAACAAACATGTCGCAATGCATGGCTTCCAGGTTACGCAACATGTCGAGTAGGCTTTCACCTTTGGATGTTGAAGAGGTATCAATATTAATGTTTAACACATCAGCTGAAAGACGTTTTGCAGCAAGCTCGAAGGTTGTACGGGTTCGCGTACTGGCTTCAAAGAATAAATTTATAATCGTTTTACCGCGAAGTAGTGGGACTTTTTTAACTTGCTGTGTACCGACAGTCGCAAAGTTTTCGGCAGTATCGAGAATTTCGGTGAGTACGGAACGTTTTAAACCATCAATTGTTAAAAAGTGCCGTAGTTGGCCATTTTGATCAAATTGAATATCGGTTTGCTTCATGGTGTGGTTTGCACCTCTAACATGAGTGGGCTTGGGCCGGTTAACTTGATACTTTGATTTTTTTCTAAGTTGATTTTTTTGCCAACAATGTCGGCGGCAATGGGTAGCTCTTTTCCACTACGTTCTATTAATGCGACTAAGGTAACCGAAGCAGGGCGACCATAATCGAAAATTTCGTTTAGCGCTGCACGAATGGTGCGACCTGTTTGCAATACATCATCAACCAAAATAATGTGTTGTTCATCAATACTAAAAGGAAGGCTCGACGGTTGAACCTGAGGGTGCATACCTACTCGTGTAAAATCATCGCGGTAAAAACTGATATTTAAACTGCCCAGAGGTTGTTTAATTTTAAGTGTTTGATGCAATGCTTCAGCGACCCATACGCCACCAGTATGAATACCTATCATATGAGGATCGGTGATGGATTGTTTTTCTAAAAAGGAATGGAGATCCGTGGCAAGTGAGGCTAGTAGTTTTGGAACATTGTACTGTTCTTTATACTGTTCTTGGGCCATGAATTACTCTTTTTTATTGTCGAAACCAACTCTCGACGATTAACTGCGCGGCTATTTTATCAACATCCATAGCCATTTGTCTTTTATTTGTTTGTTTTTTACGATTATTTTTTCCGTTGGCATTTATTTCACGTAAACGCTCTTCAGCCTCATAAGAACTTAGGCGCTCATCCATAAATTCAACGGGTAGATTAAAACGTCCATTAAGACGGTTACCAAATTTTTGTGCCGCTTGAGTCATAATTTGTTCTTCGCCATCAAGGTGTACGGGTAAACCAACAACTAAAATATTGGGTTGCCATTCTTTAATGAGTTTTTCAATGGCAGCCCAATCAGGTTTTTGATTTTTGCTGGCAAGAGTAATTAATGGAGTCACGGTTTGAGTGATTGATTGGCCAACGGCGACACCAATTTTTTTTGTGCCGAAGTCAAAGCCTAAAATTGTTTGGGGGGAGTTTTCCATGGGAATGTATTTATTTAGTGAATGGTATTTTGATGTAAGCCGATTTTGCTTTGCAAAATCAGGCATAAGTGCGCGTACAGGAGACGCGCACTAAGCATGGCCAATATCGGTAGACATTAAACCCAGTTCAATACCTAAATGTTTTGCAGCTTCTGTCCATTGATTTTCTACCGGTGTTTCAAAAATAACTTCTTCATTCGCTGTGCCACTGAGCCATGCGTTAGAAAGCAGCTCTTGCTCAAGTTGGCCTTCACTCCAACCGGCATATCCCAACATGATTAAAAATTTCTCTGGCCCTTCATTTAACGCAATCGCTTCAATAATATCTTGTGACATGGTTAAACTAATAGAATCAGAAACAACCATACTCACATCCCATTCAGTGTTCGTTGTTTTAGGTGTGTGATGCAAAACAAATCCCCTATCTGATTGTACGGGGCCACCGGCAAAAACGGGGATGCTTGAAATATCGGGATCATCGGTCGGCATTTGTAAGTGATCGAGTAAATCGCCTAAACCTACATTGAGCGGACGGTTAATGGTTACTCCCATTGCTCCCTGACTATCATGGTTACAGACATAACTGACCGTGTGGAAAAATTCAGGATCTTCCAAATTAGGCATTGCGATTAAAAATTGATTGGTGAGGCAGGTCGTTTCGAAGTCACTCATATGCTTTAGTATTGTCTAGAGTAAGAGTTCACGCAAGCCATTTGTATTAATGATATGCGTTAATGTGATGGTTTTGGTTTAACGTGCAGACATACCTAAGCGATTATTATTTTTAAAGCGCCAAACGCGGGGAATATGTAATACTTTGGTATCTTTTAAAATTTCTTTTGTTAGTGGTGGGTAGGGTGCGGCCAGCCGTACAATACGTATGGCGGCTCTATCGAGAACTTTGTGACCAGATGAACGTAATATTTTCACCGAAAGCAAACTACCGTCAGGATTAATAGCGACGTCCATTGTGAGGTTGCCCGTAATATGATTTTGTACAGCCGCGCTAGGGTAATTAATATTGCCAATACGCTCTACTTTTGAACGCCAAGCATCAAGATAACTGGCAAAACGATGCTGTTTGGCATTTGCCGCATTGATATAAGTGTGTTCGGGATTTTTTTGATAAGTTTGTTTTAACTTATTTATTTCGGCACTTATTTGTGCCAACTCACGGCTGCGCTCAAGCATTTGAGCTGCAGTGACTTTAGTTGTTTCAAGCGGAATGACTTCTTGCTGCTTTTCCGACAGAACTTTATTTTTAGACTGTTGGGTTGTTAGTAATTCTTGTTGTTGAGTTTGTTCTTCTACTTTAGGAGGAGCAACTTCGTCGCGGCTATTGGGAGCAAAACCTTGTTCCTGAGTGGGCGTTGGGTTTGAAAATGGGCTGCTGGGTCTAACCTTATCATCGATATTACCGCCACCTATTTGATTAGCTTGGGCAAGGTAGTCTGCTTCTTCTGGCGCTTCTTCATTTTTATTATGGACCAGGGTTATTTCCATCGTGCTTAAATCTGAACCATCCTTTAAGAGCTCTAAATCAAAGCTAATACCTAAAATGATAATGGCATGAATGGTTAGGGCGAAAAAAACTGTCATGCTCAGACGATCTGAGCTTTTGCTTGGATTAAGTGCCGCTGAAGTGTTGGCTGTTAAGGTATTCATAGTATTAACTTTATCATGTTTTTTTATTAAAAGTGTAACGTTAATCAAATACTTAGAGTAAGATGAGATTGATGTTAGGACGAAAATACCAGATCTGTTGAGAGCGTAATGAAAATATTTTTAATATTCAGTGTTGTTTTGGGAGCAGGGTATTATTTTTTGTTTAATGTTTCGACAAGTTCATTTGACGAAGCCGGTAACCCTGTTGCGATTGTTTTTACACAAAAAAATTGTGGTAGTTGGTGCGAGAATGGTGTGAAGGATTTAGAACGTCGAAATATACCGTTTACCGAATTATCGATTGATAATGAAAAAGATAATAACGATCGTTATAAAGCAATGGGGGCTAAAGGTTTACCCTTGTTTGTGATGGGTAATCAGTCTTTGGCTGGTTATGGGAGACATCAGCTGCTGAATATAGTCGCACAGACTTTTGGTGATAAATATTTAACGAGTAGAGAAAAAAAATATTACCGTAATCATTTTTATGATGATGCTAGTCCACTTATTTACATCTATGGTGCAAGTTGGTGCCCATACTGTAAAAAATTACGTAAAGACTTAGACGCGCGTGATATTGATTATGTTGAGTTGGATGTTGAAAAAGCCAATGATTCACAGCTTATTGCTAATACGATGGGTATTAGTGGCTACCCTGTGGTTTTTGTTGGTTATGTACGAGTACTAAATGGTTCTGATCTTATTGGTAAGGTACTTGATGCAGTTGATATTGCTGGGGATAGAATACTTTAGAGTATAGGTTGTTAAGGTGTTCAGTGTTCGTAATTTTAATCAATAGGCTTAAAGCCTATTGATTAAAAACGAGCACTAAAAAAGCCCGCATAGCGGGCTTTTCTACAACAAAATTTAAATACTTATTACTTAATTTTTGCTTCTTTATATTCAACATACTTACGAACAACAGGATCGTACTTTTTAATGACCATTTTGTCAGGCATCGTACGTTTGTTCTTAGTCGTTGTGTAAAAGTGACCAGTGTCGGCAGTTGAAACTAATTTAATTTTATCGCGCATGATGGATATCCTTTAAAATTTTTCGCCACGGCTACGCATGTCAGATAAAACAGAATCGATACCTTTCTTATCGATAATGCGCATGCCTTTAGTGCTTAAGCGTAAACGTATAAAACGGCTTTCAGATTCAACCCAAAAACGGTGAACTTGTAGATTCGGTAAAAAACGGCGACGAGTTCTATTTTTCGCGTGGGAAACGTTGTTTCCTGACATAGGGCGTTTACCCGTTACTTGGCATACTTTTGCCATAATTCTGCTCCAAAAACGTAAGAATTCGCGATTAAATAGCCAAATTTGCTATTAACAGCGTCAAAAAGAGCGCGCATTTTAAGGAAATAGCTGCCTCGTGACAAGGCTTATTCACTAAATATGGATAATAATTTTAGTATTTGGTTTTATAAGAGTCCCCTCTCAGTAAAAGACACACAATAACCGTCTCCAACAATAATATGATCTAAAACGCGTATTTCGACTAATCCCAACGCTTTTCGTAGTTGCTGGGTAATTTGCTTATCAGCCAAACTAGGTTCTGCCACACCAGAAGGGTGGTTATGTGCAAAAATCACCGCCGCTGCGTTATAAGATAAGGCTTGTTTGACCACTTCACGAGGATAGACGCTTGCACCGGCGAGTGTGCCTTGAAATAGCTCAGAGTACTGAATAATGCGATTACGGTTATCTAGGTAAATACAAGCAAAGACTTCGTGTTGGTAGTCGCGCATTTTTGCTTGAAAGTAGAGTTTTGTCGCATTGGCATCGGTTAGTGAATCGCCCCGTTGGAGAGATTCAAAGAGATGCCTTTGACTGAGCTCAAGCACGGCTTGAAGCTGGGCATATTTTGCTGGCCCAAGGCCAAGGTGTTGACAAAAATTTTGTTGATTTGCCGTGAGTAAGTTTCGTAAACCGCCAAAATCATTAATCAGATCTCGAGCCAGGTCGACGGCAGTTTTACCTTTGATCCCCGTCCGGAGAAAGATAGCGAGCAGCTCGGCATCAGATAATGATTTTGCGCCCTTTTTAAGAAGTTTTTCCCTTGGTCGTTCAAGTTCTGGCCAGTCGGTAATTGGCATTGTCCACCTCCCTGTGGATCGATTGATTATATTTAAGGAATATACGAGAAAATGTGTATTATTCACAGCGAATTGTATTTTTTTTGTTAGAATAAGTAACTTATGAAGAGATTGTCTAACAAACGGATTTTATTAGGAATTACCGGCAGTATTGCTGCTTATAAAGCAGGTGAAATTATACGTCGTTTAAAAGAGCATAATGCCGATGTTCGCGTTGTAATGACTCAGGGCGCTAGTGAATTTGTTACTCCTCTCACCTTCCAAGCCCTATCAGGCAACCCAGTTCACCAACACCTTTTAGATAACGATGCTGAAGCCGCCATGGGTCATATTGAATTGGCTCGATGGGCTGACGTTATATTGGTTGCACCAGCTAGCGCAGACTTTATTAGTCGTTTGTGCTTAGGCCGTGCAAATGATTTACTTGGCGCCTTGTGTTTGGCGAGCAATGTTCCTTTGGCGTTAGCGCCAGCGATGAACCAACAAATGTGGAAAGATCCCGCTACTCAAACTAACGTACAAACTTTGCGCGGTCGAGGTGTTTTATTATTTGGACCAGAAAGTGGCGAGCAAGCATGTGGTGATGTCGGTGAGGGACGTTTAATACAGCCTCATCTGTTGCTTGAAGCCCTTGCAGATGTTTTTGCCTCTGGCAGTTTATCAGGGCGGACGGTTCTTGTTACCGCGGGGCCAACACGAGAAGCGCTTGATCCCGTCCGTTATTTGTCAAACCACAGTTCAGGAAAAATGGGTTACGCAATTGGAGCAGCAGCGATGGAGGCGGGCGCAGAGGTTATCCTTGTTAGTGGTCCAGTCGATAAAGATTTATCCTTACCGCATGGCGTGAAAATAGTCGAGATAACATCTGCAGAGCAGATGTTAGAACAAGCACGAATTTTTGCCCCTAAAACAGATATTTTTATCGCTGCGGCAGCGGTTGCCGATTATAGACCAGTTGCTGAAAATACCGAGAAAATTAAAAAGTCAGCTGAGACCATGATGTTACAGTTACAACGTAATCCGGATATTTTAAGCACAATTAAACGTGAATCACCCTGGTTATATAGTGTGGGTTTTGCTGCAGAAACTGAGCAGCTTGAAAAAAACGCACGACAAAAGTTACAAGATAAAGGCGTTGAGATGATTGTGGCAAATTGGGTTGGGCATGCTGCAAGTGATACTAATGGTACTTTCGGTAGTGATACCAACGCACTAAAACTATTTTGGGATGGTGGTGGGCTAGATCTGAATGTGGCAAGTAAAGCTCGTCTGGCTAGAGAGTTAGTCGCCTTAATTGCCTCTCAGTATGATAATGCGATCGAGTCGGGTAGACTGGATACAGAGCAACGACATGTTGAAAATGTTGTTCAATTTAAAAATAGCGGTAAAGATAAAAATAATTAATATTACTTCATCTTGATATAACTCGACGACCTAGTCTCGAAGCGATATGCCTTGGAGTTTATTTTCTGTTGTTGATTTGTGGGGAACATGAATGCAAAAGATTCAATTAAAGATATTAGATGATCGTTTAGGTAAAGAAATTGAAATGCCAACGTATGCAACGTCGGGTTCTGCAGGACTTGATTTACGTGCATGTTTAGATGAAGCACTAACCATCAACCCCGGTGAGACACATTTGTTGCCAACAGGCATGGCCATTCATATTGCGGATGAATCACTTGCCGCAATGATACTGCCGCGTTCAGGTTTGGGGCATAAGCACGGTATTGTGTTGGGCAATTTAGTGGGACTAATCGACTCAGATTATCAAGGTCAATTATTTGTTTCGTGTTGGAATCGTGGCAACGAACCTTTTACTATCAATATTGGTGAGCGAATAGCGCAATTAGTTTTAGTGCCGGTTATCCAAGCAGAGTTTGATGTTGTGACTGAATTTAATGAGAGCGAACGAGCAGGTGGTGGCTTTGGCCATACTGGGCGTTCTTAGCTATTAAACATTTAAAGGTTTGATAAAGGTTGTAGATATTTTATGGCAAAACAAGATAAACCATTACGTACGTCAAAACGCAAAAATAAAGGTGCGATAAAAAAAGGCGGATTAACGCTTAATACTATCTCATTATTATCTTTTGTACTTTTTAGTGGAACGTTTATCGTTATGCTGTATACGATGCGTTGGAGTACTTTGAGTATTATTGATAATCAAAGTGAAGCCATAGAAATAAGTACTTCTGATCAATTTGCCAGCCGCGTTAATTTAGCTATTGCGACCTATACAAAAGGCATCGCGATTGTGGCTAAAGACCCACTAACACGACAAATACTGTTATCGGGTGATGCGCAAAAAATTGCAACACGGCAACAGCAAATATTAAAACTCTTTCCTAATAGTTTAAGTTTACGATTAGTTAAAGAAGGTAATTTACGCACCACTCAACTGACTCAACCGCATGTTGGTTTTGCATGTATTGATATGCTAAACCAATCTAGGACAACCAAAAAACCACCAGGTGTTGAAACCCATGTGTTTGGTACTGCGCAACAGCATGTTGATTTTGTGCATCCAATATTAAGTGATGCGGGCGGTAGAGTAGTTGGCTATGTGCATCTTACCGTTAACGTTGAAATGATTTCTGTTTGGTTGAAAAAATCGAATGCAATTGATTATGTTGAACTGTACCAAAAAGCGGGTAAAGCACATAAATCATTGTTGATTGGTAAATCGGGTAGTGCATCATTACGTACAAGTGAAAAGCAAATTCGATATCCTATTCTTAATACGACATGGGAAGTGCGAGTATGGCCAAGTAAAAGTGTTGATGCTAAATACGACCGATTTTTAACCTACAGTTTATTGTTTGTCGGTGTTGCTTTATTTGCAGGTATTATTTATTTGTTTTGGCGATCATTGAGTCGAGCGTTAACTAAGGATATTGATAATTTAGTGAGTCTTGTGGTTAGTACTCTACGTGGTAAGAAAAAACATGAATATAAAATGGAGATGAAAGAATTTAATGATGCCGCTAAGCAGCTTAATGACATATTGAGTAACCAAAATATTGAGCGAGAGCGTGATGATGAGTCGGCCAATATACACATGTCGAGTATGGAGATAGAGCTAAATTCGCCTTCAATGTTTGATACAGGTGAGTCGTTACAAGTTGAAGAGTTAGATGAAGATTCTATTGCAAACTTACATCAGCAAGAAAAGCAAGTTGCTTCAAGTAATAATAACCAACAATCTATTAGTCAAGCTGCTGAAGCATCAATGAATAATACAATGTCACCTATTCCGCCGGCAGAAATTTTTAAGGCATACGATATTCGCGGTATTGTTGGTAAGAGTTTAACCGCTGATTACGCTGAGCTAATTGGGCAAGCACTGGGTAGTGAAGCAGCAACGCGTGGAGTGACAAGTATTGCTTTTGCACGTGATGGACGATTGTCTGGACCAGAGCTCGGACAATCATTAGTTAAAGGCATCTTATCAACAGGCATTGATGTTGTTGATATTGGTATGGTACCAACACCAATACTCTATTTTGCGGCGCATCAGTTGACTAATGGTTCGGGTGTTATGCTGACAGGTAGCCATAATCCACCTGATTATAATGGTTTTAAAATGGTCTTGGCTGGAGATTCACTGGCTGAAGATAGTATTCAAATATTAAGAAAACGAATTGAATTAAACGATTTTGCTAAAGGTAAAGGGAATTATTCTACGGTTCCAATGTTGGATAAATATATTAGCCGTGTAACATCTGATGTTAAAATGAAACGTCCACTTAAAATAGTTGTGGATTGTGGTAACGGTGTTGCGGGTGGAGTTGCTCCTCGTTTATATAAAGCAATGGGCTGTGAAGTTATTGAGTTGTACTGTGATATTGACGGGAAATTCCCTAATCATCACCCTGATCCAAGTCAGCCTAAAAACTTAGTTGATTTAATCGAAGCTGTAAAAGTGCATAAAGCTGATTTGGGTATGGCTTTTGATGGTGATGGTGATCGTTTAGGTGTTATCAGCTCAGATGGTAATGTTATTTGGCCAGATCGTTTATTGATGTTATTCGCGAGTGATGTGTTATCACGTAATGCGGGCGCACAAATTATTTTTGATATTAAGTGTACGAGTAACCTGACCAAAGTTATATGGGAAAAAGGTGGTGAACCATTAATGTGGAAAACCGGGCACTCTCTTATCAAGAAAAAAATGAAACAGTCAGGTGCTTTATTAGCCGGTGAAATGAGTGGTCATGTGTTCTTTAAAGAGCGATGGTATGGTTTTGACGATGGTATCTATAGTGGAGCACGTTTGCTTGAAATTTTAGCAGCCGATGTTAAGCAACCTCGAGTTGTGTTTGCCGGTTTACCTGATTCGTTTAATACACCGGAATTACAAGTTCAAATGCGTGAAGGCGCTAATCATGCATTTATTGAAAAGCTACTTGATAACCCTGATTTTGGTGAAGCGAATCTTACAATGATTGATGGCGTTAGAGCGGATTATGCTGATGGCTGGGGATTAGTTCGCGCATCAAATACAACTCCTTGCTTAGTCTTGCGCTTCGAAGGGCAAACAAAAGAAGCCATGCTGAAAGTACAAGCACGCTTTAAGCAAGTCTTGCATGCTATTGATGAAACCTTGGTACTGCCTTTTTAATACTTAATAAAATTTACAATTAACATCTATAACCGGCACAGTGTGTACTGTGCGGTTATAGGATATAGAGATTCTCTTGGCATCCCTATTGTTATTCCTAATTTCCTCAGTTACCATTACTTCATTATTAACGAAGTGAACATTAACTAACAAAATATTATGACTCTATCCACAGATCAAGCAAAAAATATTGCCCATGTTTTAAATACATCATTGCCGTATATTCAGCGATTTCAAGGTAAAACATTTGTCATTAAATATGGTGGCAATGCCATGACTGATGAAGCATTAAAACAATCGTTTGCACGTGACATCGTTTTAATGAAGCTGGTTGGAATGAACCCCGTTGTTGTTCATGGTGGTGGGCCACAAATTGGAAAATTGTTAGAAAAAATTGGTAAGGATAGCCAATTCATTAATGGTATGCGTGTTACAGATAGTGAAACGATGGATGTCGTAGAAATGGTACTTGGTGGTTTAGTTAATAAAGAGATCGTTTCTTTGATTAATCGTCACGGTGGTAAAGCGGTTGGTTTAACAGGGAAAGATGGTGATTTGATTCGAGCTCGAAAAATTCAATTTGATAAATCAAACACTGAAATGAAGACATCTGAAATTGTTGATATTGGCCATGTTGGTGTCGTTGATAGCATCGATATAGAAATTGTTAGAATGTTAGATCAAGCTAATTTTATCCCTGTCATTGCACCGGTCGGTGTAGGTGAAGATGGACAGTCATATAATATTAATGCAGATTTGGTGGCAGGAAAATTAGCTGAAGCATTACAAGCTGAAAAGCTTATCTTGCTCACCAATACTTCAGGGGTGTTAGATAAAAACGGTAAATTGCTAACAGGTTTAAAAGCAAAGCAAGTTCAAAACCTAATAAATGATGGAACGATACATGGCGGTATGCTCCCTAAAATTAATTGTGCATTAGATGCAGTTAAGGCAGGCGTTAAAACGGCACAAATTATTGATGGCAGAGTTGAACATGCTGTATTACTTGAATTATTAACCGACGAAGGTGTAGGCACTTTAATTAAAGGTTAAGCCTAATTTTTATAAAATAACGAGGTACGATAATGACAACAACGACAGCAATAAAAAGTACCGAAACTAACTCGAAACCTTCAAGACGACTACAAATATTAGAAGCGCTAGCTCTTCAGCTTGAACAAAGTCCTGGAGAAAGGATTACAACAGCAGGCTTAGCCAAAGCGGTAGGTGTTTCTGAAGCAGCCTTATATAGACACTTTCCCAGTAAGGCTAAAATGTTCGAAGGCCTTATTGAATTTATTGAGGAATCCATTTTTGGTTTAATTACTCGTATTCTTCAAGAAGAAAAATCATCAATCGCGCGTTGCGAACAAATTGTTAAGTTACTATTAACTTTTGCTGAAAAAAACGCAGGTATGGCACGATTGTTAACAGGTGAGGCATTAACTGGAGAAACAGAACGATTAAGAACACGCATGAGTAAGTTTTTTGAACGTTTTGAAACACAACTAAAACAAGTTTTACGTGAAGGTGAAATGAATGCTGAAATGCAGTTAAATATTTCAGTACAGGCAAGTGCTAACATGATGTTAGCTTTAGCCGAAGGCCATATTAATCAATATGTTCGAAGTAGTTTCAAACGGTCGCCGCTTGAATATTGGAGTGACCATTGGTATATCGTTAAAGGAGTTATTTCTAGTTCGAGTTGAATAAGGTCTAGTCTTTATCGAGGTTTTATTGCTTTTAACTCTTTAAAGCGTTTTATATCAGAATCATATTTTTGGTGCAGACTTAATTTTTCTTGTTTTTTTGTCTCTATAAAATCGTTGTATTCTTTAATTCTTATTTTTGATGATTTTATATCCTCTAGAATTTTTTCCGGTACCTTCTGACTTTTTCGTTCGAAATTTCCGGCATTTTTTGTCTGTCTATCAAGTATCTTTTGTTGTTTAGCTCGATTGCTTTCGGTTATGTTTATGATGCTATCAATTGCAGTAGATTTGGCATCTCGGCTCAAAATAATATCATCAACTGAAATGAAGGTATTAATCAATATTCTATCTTTTCGTCGTCGTTCAGCAATAAGTTGTTTTTTATCTGCAGCAATTTTAGCTAGTTCAGCATCTTTTTTCTTTTGTGCTGGCGTTTTATCCGCTGGAATAGTTTGTATTACTTGGCCTTGACTGTTAATAATTTGAATTTCTGTACCAAGATATTTTTTGGGTACTGTGAAACTACATTCACGAATTTTTTTGTCATTTTCCCAGCATTTTATCGCGGCTACAGTTGATGGTATATAACTTGCCATTAAGGTAACGATAATAAAAATTTTATTTGTGAACTTATTCATATTGAATTTATACATAGTTTATTAAATGATTTACACTGATTATGATGTTTGACTACCTTATCTTACTTTTAGTTTCATTTATTGCCAATACATTTTCCGCTTTTGTGGGGGGTGGAGCAGGATTATTGCAATTGCCTGTTTTATTGTTTCTTGGTTTACCTTTTAGTGTGGCTTTGGCGACGCATAAAATTGCGACTATTGCGCTTGGTGTTGGTGCAACAGTAAGACATTTACGTGAACATAACCTCAATTTGTCATTTTCACTTGTGATATTAGCTTCTGGACTCCCTGGGGTGATTTTGGGTGCCAATATTATTCTGTTAGTGCCAAGTAATACGGCTACATTATTGCTTGGGATATTAACCATTGGTCTTGGTCTCTATTCATGGTTAAGTTCTGAGTTTGGTCAGCAAGTGAATATCAAACATCGCTCTGTTACTAGTTATTTTATCGGCAGTTTGGTTATATTCTTTATCGGTATCTTAAATGGATCGCTGACTTCAGGTACGGGGTTATTTGTCACACTTTGGTTAATTCATTGGTTTGGCTTAGATTATAAATCAGCAGTTGCTTATACACTGGTTCTTGTTGGTTTATTTTGGAATGGGAGTGGGGCTCTAACCCTTGCGTTACAAACTGAAGTGCAATGGGACTGGTTGCCTGTTTTATTACTCGGATCGCTTGCGGGTGGTTATGTAGGTGCGCATTTATCTATTGTTAAATCTAACAAAATGATAAAGCGCACTTTTGAAATTATAACGGTGTTAGTGGGTATTAAATTAATTATAAGTGCTTGGCCCGTTTAAATTGTAAGTATCTAGAGTCAGTGTTGTGGATCGACACATTTGTAAATGGTAAACGTTTGCTGGCCATCTTTTATGGGTGATGTAGCAACAATGGTGTCTCCTTTTAAATCAGGTGCCATATTTCTTGCAAGATTTATAAGCTCTTCAGCAACGGTTTCTTTGCTACGGGGAATACCAATAATTTTATCTTTAATGGCAACGTTTGTTTTACCTTTTTTTACACAGCTTGTTACTTCACTGAGTTCTAAAACGCGAACCTTTTTACCCGGGGCTGTAAGGGGAGCCCAGTTACAGGCGGTGCTGAGTAAAGATAGTATAAAAATAATAGATAAGCGATTCATTGAGTCACCCTTTAATGGTTAAAATGATAGCTTACAATAAAATCGATTGTTTAGAATAGGACTTATTTCAAATTTAGACGTCTAACATCATTCCAATCAGAATCATTGGCTGATTGTAATTTATTGAAATTGAGTTTTTTGAGTAATAAATTGCCTTCATTAGTTAAGCTAAGTTGTTCTAATGCCATTCTTACTTTATCCACTATTTTTTTTGGAACGCGTGAATGTGCTGCGAAGGCATGCGGTGTATACCCATTTGTTGTGTGAATAATGGTGAGTTGATTTCTAATCTCGGGTTTTAATGCTTCCAGTGTTCGATGCACTCCACCACCAGCTAGGTTATTGCCTAGAATAACATGATAATATACAGAATCATGTGAACCTACGTATGTCGGAAAAAAATTAATATTTTTTTTGGTTAATTCAGCTTGTGTAATAAGTGTGGCAGCAAAGGCTTTTGGTGATGGAAATGCAATTGTCTTGAAGGAAAGCGATGTTAATTTCTTTATGGAATTACTTTTTTTTGTAACAAGAATACCTTTAATTTCTTTGTTAGCTTCTTTAGCAAAGGCATGGTAGTGAGATAGTTTTTCATAAGTTACATAGTGGTAAGGATTCATATAGGCAAAATCATAAAGTTCATTTTTAAGATTTTTTTCAAAGGCTGGAATATTGTTTCCAGTTGCAAAATTTAATATAAGGCCTGTGTTTTTGGAGATGTGCTGAAGTAATGGCAGCCAATTTTTAACTAATTTACTGGTAACTTGTTGGGGGACAATGCCGAAATTATAGTTCTTATTTGCAAATACGGTGCTTGGTGCTAGCAGATAAATACAACATAAATAGAGAGGGGCTATTTTCATATGGGGCGTAGTAACTTTTGATGGTTAAGCTTTGTATCGACTAGCTGACCTTAATCTTGAGTTAATTCAAGTGCTTTAGACTGAAAAAACAGCCTGAATTTTGCTAGTTTTGGACAAATTTGTTACTACAGCATGGTTTAAGTCTTGCCCATTTCGAAGGGTGGATTGGTTAAGTACTGTTCCCCAGACTCGTAAATTGTATCTGCTGTTCCCACAATAAGGCTATCGGGTTGTCTGGCAACATCAGTATCTTTATTGGGGTAATCCGCATTTGCAAGTACATGCCGAATAGCGTTAAGCCGGGCACGTTTTTTACAATCTGATTTTATGACAGTCCATGGGGAGTCTTTTGTGTCTGTGTAAAAGAACATCGCTTCTTTGGCTTCCGTATAATTATCCCATTTATCTAAAGATGCTAAATCAATGTCGCTGATTTTCCATTGTTTTAAGGGATCCTGCATACGTGCTTGTAATCTTCGATATTGTTCATTCCGACTAATAGAAAACCAAAATTTAATTAATTTAGTCCCGCTACGAGTAATCATGCGTTCGAGTTCGGGACATTGGCGCATAAACTCGAGATATTCCTGAGGCGAACAAAATCCCATAACACGTTCAACACCCGCACGGTTGTACCAAGAACGATCAAGAAGCACAATTTCACCGGTGGTAGGAAGGTGTTGAATATAACGTTGGAAGTACCATTGCCCTCTTTCTCTATCATCTGGTTTTTCCAGTGCGACAACAGGTGCGCCACGTGGATTTAGATGTTCAGTAAAGCGTTTAATCGTGCCACCTTTTCCTGCTGCATCACGACCTTCGAATATAATAAGGTATTTTTGGCCACTGTCTTTAATCCAGTGCTGAAATTTTGCTAACTCGATTTGTAACTGCTTTTTCTCTTTTTCATATTCAGCCTTTTTCATTTTTTTTTCATATGGATAATTTGCAGAGGGAAAAATTGCATTGGTAGGTGTAGATTTTATTTCCTCAGGAGTCGCTAAAAAATTGGTATTGGGGTGGGCAAGTGAAACATTTAGTGCATCTTCAGTTTTGTCAGTCATAATCAAGCTCTCGAAAAAATGATGTGTTATTCTCTCAATATAATTCAATTGAACGATGTTTTCTCTGATATAGATCAAAACTAATTTCAATATATTGGTAATAATAGAATCATAGTGTTGTAACAGAAAAAGAGTGAAATAGAAGTATGAGCGAAATAGATTTAAATAAACCTGAATATTACTTAAATCGAGAATTAAGTCTTCTGCAATTTCAACAGCGAGTACTTGCTCAAGCATCGAATAAAAAGGTTCCCGTCTTAGAGCGTTTACGGTTTTTATGTATTAGCAGTACTAATTTAGACGAGTTTTTTCAAATAAGGGTTGCGGGGTTAATGCATCGCGCTGCACTGGAGTCGAGCAGCGGTAGTCTAGATGACGTTACTCCAGAGCAAATGCTTGATTTAATCCGAGACGAAACACACCGTCTTGTTGAAGAACAATATCGAGTGCTTAATGATGTTTTAATTCCTGAAATGGAAAGTGAGGGGATAAGATTCCTGAAGCGTACTGAGTGGGATGATAAATTGGCAGGTTGGATTCGTCGTCATTTCACGAGTCAGATATTACCGGTTCTCAGTCCTTTAGGTTTGGATCTGGCTCATCCATTTCCGCGTGTCTTTAATAAAAGTTTGAATTTTATTATTTCGTTAGAGGGAAAAGATGCCTTTGGTCGTGATAGCCGCATTGCGATTGTTCAAGCACCGAGAAGTTTACCACGCGTGATTCGAGTATCGAGTCGTTATGCTGAAGGTTATGCTTATGTCTTTTTATCTTCAGTTATTCATACCCATATAAGCGCCTTATTTCCGGGAATGAATGTAACAGGATGCTATCAATTTCGGGTAACTCGTGACAGTGATTTATTTGTTGATGCTGAAGAAAGTGGTGACTTACTCGGTACTATAAAAGGTGAGCTTTCGTCGCGTCGCTTAACGGATGCAGTAAGACTAGAAGTCGCTGATAATTGTACTAGTGAAATGTCTCGATTTTTATTGAAAAAATTTAAACTAAAAGAAAGTGACTTATACACTGTTAATGGACCCGTTAACTTAAATCGCCTGCTTGAAGTTATCGATGATGTGGATGTACCTAAACTAAAGTATCCTCCCTTTACCCCGGGTTTACCAAAACGAATTCGTTACGAAGATGATATGTTTAAAGCGATTCAACAAGGCGATGTACTTTTATTCCATCCTTATGAGTCATTTGCACCTGTGGTTAACTTTTTAAAGCAAGCGTCAGTTGATAGCAAAGTCCTTGCAATAAAAATGACCCTGTATCGAACAGGGGCTGCATCGCCCTTGGTGGATGCTTTAGTGGATGCAGCAAAATCAGGAAAAGAGGTTACGGTAATCGTTGAATTACGTGCACGGTTTGATGAGGCTGCCAATATTGAACTCGCATCACGCTTGCAAGAAGCGGGTGCGCATGTTGTTTACGGTGTGGTTGGGTATAAAACCCATGCGAAAATGTTATTGATTGTTCGTCGTGAAGGTAAAAGTTTAAATCGTTATGTTCATCTTGGAACGGGTAATTATCACCCTGGTAATGCGCGTGTATATACAGATTACAGTTTTATGACTCGTGATAAAGCTATTAGTGAAGATGTGCATAAATTATTTTTACAGTTAACGGGCTTAGGGAAAGCGACAAAGTTAAAGAAAATGTTGCAGTCTCCTTTTACTTTATATAAATCCTTAATTGAAATGATTCAACAAGAAGCTATAAATGCAAAAGCCGGTAAGCCTGCTCGCATTATCGCTAAAGTTAACTCTTTGGTTGATCGTAGTATTATTCAAGAACTTTATTATGCCTCTCAGGCTGGGGTTAAAATAGATTTAATTATTCGTGGTGTCTGTCGATTAAAACCAGGTATAAAAGGTGTATCTGATAATATTTCGGTAAGGTCAATTATTGGTCGTTTTCTTGAGCACTCGCGTATTTATTATTTTCAAAATGAAGACGAACCTAAATTATTTTGTTCTAGTGCAGACTTGATGGAACGAAATCTATATCGTCGAGTTGAAGCATGCTTTCCTATATTGAATGAAGAATTAAAAAAACAAATGATTAAAGAAGGTTTGTTATCATATTTGTCTGATAATGTTGATAGTTGGTTGCTGCAGTCAGATGGACGTTATAAAAAATTATCAGCAACATCAAAACAAAAAGAGAGTTCAGTACAAAATAACTTATTAGAAAACCTTGCCGCAGAGTTATAATATTTTTAGATGTTTAATTTTCAGCTCAAAACCAATTGATGATAAGTATTCAATTTCGCTTTGTAAGTCTGCAATGGTTAATGGATTCTCATCAAACCAATGTTCTGGAAACTCTAGTTTAAGAGTATTGCTTTTTGCTTTTATTTTGTAATCTGGGTTTTGGTATTCTGGGATACTGCGGTTAAGAATAACGGCAATACGGAGAATAATAATTAACCGTATTAGTTTTTTTCTATACTTTGCTGAGTGAGATTCAATTTCACTCAATATTATTTTTTGTCGATGGTAACGTATTAGTTGCGAAAGAAGTAATTGCTCTTGAATAGAAAACCCTGGCATATCCGAGTGACAGGCTAAATACGCACTGTGTTTATGATAACTCGAGTGAGAAATTGCGAGCCCCATTTCATGTAATCGCGCAGCCCAATGTAAAATAATCTTTTGGTTATCATCGTTAAGCGACCAAGGTTTACAGAGTTCGCTATATAAATGCTCGCAAGATAAATTAATATTGTCGGCATGTTGTTGTCGGACGGCGTAACGAGTAGCAAGTTGTGCCACAGATACTTCACGAATATCTTCATGTTTTATACGGCCAACAATGTCTAGCATTAAACCTTCGCGTAGTGCACCATCTGAGGCAATCATCTCTTTGAGCTTTAATGCTTTAAATGTTGCAGTTAAAACAACTAAGCCGCCGATAAAGACAGTTTGTCTATCACTGCTGAGCCCAGCGAGTTTTATTTTATTTGTAGACTTAAAATCTAAAAGCTTTTCGAGTAACAGCTTTAATCCCTTATCCGTTATGGTTCCATCAGTAATATTGTTAGCAAGTAAAACTTTAGAAATTGAACGTATGCTCCCTGATGTTCCAACACATTGCTCCCACCCTGTTTTTATATACTCGTAACGTATATTTTCAATTTCTTGGCGGGCAAAAATCTCTGCTTCCTTTAATCTGCTTTGAGAAATGATACCGTCAGAAAAGAACTTTTTTGTGACACTAACGCAGCCCATTTCAAGACTTTCAAGTTTAATGGGTTTATTGTCTTTGCCTATAATTATTTCGGTGCTGCCGCCACCAATATCAACGACAAGACGTTGGCTTCCTAGCTCAGCTAAGCTATAGACTGCTCCGTGGTAAACTAAACGTGCTTCTTCTACACCCGATATTATTTCAATCTTATGATTTAATACTCGGCGTGCTTTTTTAATAAATTTATTACTATTTTTTGCAATCCTTAATGTATTCGTTCCGGTAATACGAATATCTTTTTCATTAATATCTTGTAGTCGTTGAGAAAATCGGCTCAAGCAGTCTAAAGCACGTTGTTGTGTTTCTTCATCAAGGTAGTGTTTTTCATTCAGGCCGGCACCCAGTCGAACCATTTCTTTGATGCGATCAATAATTTTAAGTGAGCCATTTTCTTCGAGACTGGCAATAATCATGTGAAAGCTATTCGAACCAAGATCAACAGCAGCGACTATTCTTGAACTGGGGAAGGGGTTTTTAGTAACTGAATTCAAACTTAATTATTCCTCTATATGATGTAAGTGTACATCAATATAGAGGAATTTACTTTTATGTAGGCTGTAATTTTTTAGTTAACAATTTAATGTCTGAAGTGACGCATACCCGTGAAGACCATAGCAATATTATTTTCATCGGCAGCTTGAATAACTTCGTCATCACGCATTGAGCCACCTGGTTGAATCACTGCGGTGACACCGACTTCGGCAGCTTGATCTAAGCCATCGCGGAATGGAAAAAATGCATCACTGGCCATCACCGAACCTTTAACTTCTAGTTCAGCATCAGCGGCTTTTATTGCTGCAATTTTTGCACTATAAACTCGACTCATTTGACCGGCACCCACACCAATGGTCATATTGTTTTTACAATAAACAATGGCATTGGATTTAACGAATTTAGCAATTTTCCAAGCAAATAATAAATCTTGCATTTCTTGTGTGCTCGGGGCGCGTTTTGTTGCGACTTTTAAATCGGCCTCTGTGACCATGCCGAGATCACGATCTTGTATCAACAAACCACCATTAACACGTTTGTAGTCGATACCAGCAATACGTTCGACTGGCCACTCACCACATTCTAATACACGGACATTTTTCTTTGTGGCTAAAATGGGTATGGCATCAGCTTCGATACTCGGCGCAATTATAACTTCAACAAATTGCCGCTCAATAATCGCGCTAGCAGTTTTTGCATCGAGTGGCATATTGAAAGCGATAATGCCACCGAAGGCTGAGGTTGGATCAGTTGCGTAGGCACGGTCGTATGCAGTGTATTGATCATCGGCGACGGCTACGCCACATGGGTTTGCATGTTTTACTATGACACAGGCAGGTTGTGTAAATTGTTTTACACATTCAAGAGCGGCATCGGTATCACCAATATTGTTGTAAGATAATTCTTTACCTTGTACTTGTGTTGCCGTAGCTATACACGCTTCAGCAGGTTTCGCTTCAACATAAAATGCCGCATTTTGATGGGGGTTTTCACCATAACGCATACCTTGTACTAAATTAAATTGGTTATTAAAAGTTCGAGGGAAGCTTTCGTGTGCTTCAGGTTTGTTTTGTACGAGCTTACCAAAGTAGTTTGCGATATTGCCATCGTAGTTTGCGGTATGTTCATAGACTTTAATCGCTAAATCAAAATTCGTTTCACTGCTAACCTTACCTTTTGAGTTAAGCATTTCAGTGAGTACGGTTTCATAGTCACTTGCGTTAACAATAACGGTAACATCTTTATTATTTTTAGCGGCTGCTCGAAGCATTGTTGGGCCACCAATATCAATATTTTCTATGGCATTTTCTAAACTACAGTCAGGATCGGCTGTGGCGGCTTCGAAAGGGTATAAATTAACAACAACCATATCAATTGGCGGAATACTGTGCTCTTGCATCACTGCGTCGTCAGTGCCACGTCGACCAAGTAAGCCTCCGTGAATTTTTGGGTGTAAGGTTTTAACGCGACCATCCATCATTTCTGGAAAACCGGTGTAATCAGAGACTTCAATAACTGGAATATTGTTATCGGCCAATAATTTTGCAGTGCCGCCAGTGGATAAAATTTCAATATTAAATTCTGAATGTAGTTTTTGAGCAAATTCTATAATGCCGTTTTTATCTGAAACGCTTATAAGTGCGCGGGTGATTTTAGCCATGCGTGTAACCCTTTGAGTATTTATTTGTATGAGTATATTTGTGGAGGCAATTGTATCTCGTCATTAGGGTTCATGACAGACATATGGAAGATATTTAAAAAATAAAGGTTTTAAAAATCGTACTAAAAAAAGGGGAAGTTGTGGCTGACTTTTACGTTAAAAAGTAGAGGGTGTATGTGTAATACACCATTCTCACTCGGGGGGAGAGTAAGTCGGTGAGCAATTAAAATCTAGCGATGTAATCCGTAAGTTTTTAATTTTTTACGAAGTGTTCCGCGGTTTATCCCTAAAACTTCCGATGCTTTACTTTGGTTGCCATTGGTATATTTTAATACGGCTTGAAGTAAAGGCTCCTCAACTTCGGCTAAAACCATATTGTACAAATTGCCAGCAGGGTGCCCGTTTAACGCATTAAAATATGTGTTAACAGAATCTGCTACGCAATCGCGTAATGGTTTCTCAAAAGCTGGGCTCGTTGTAGTAGCTGCCATTTCGGCGATTGGATCTGCCTGTAAAGTCATGCTGCTATTTCCTCCCTATCTATCATTTTATTGAAAAAAGTGTGTGTTATTTGTAATTGCTTTTCTAAGGTTTCCGCTTTATTTACTGCTTGTCTAAACGCAGCACCGTGCTTCTGGCCTTTGCTGTACCAACTGATATGTTTCCGCGCCATACGAACGCCGGTGTACTCACCATAAAATTCATATAAGTTGGTTAAATGCCCAAGCAAAATATCACGAATTTCTGTGCTATTTGGCGACGACATTATTTGCCCCGTTTGTAGGAAATGATCGATTTCACGGAAAATCCACGGTCTACCTTGAGCGGCTCTTCCGATCATCACAGCATCAGCACCTGTGTAATCGAGGACAAATTTGGCTTTCTCCGGCGTGCTAATGTCGCCATTGGCGATAACCGGAATTGAAATTCTGCTCTTAACATTAGCGATGGTGTCGTATTCGGCATCGCCTTTATACATGCAAGCACGGGTTCGTCCATGTATGGCGAGTGCTTGAATGCCTGACTGTTCGGCTATTTTTGCTATATTGAGTGCGTTGCGGCTATCTGTGTCCCAGCCGGTACGGATCTTCAAGGTAACGGGTATGTCCACGGCTTCAACGATGGCTTCAAGAATGTCTTTTACCAGATTTTCATTTTGCATCAGTGCCGAGCCAGCAAGGACATTACAGACCTTTTTAGCTGGGCAACCCATATTAATATCAATGATTTGTGCGCCATTATCAGTGTTATGTTTGGCTGCAGTGGCCATCATAGCGGGTTCAGTACCCATGATTTGCACTGATATTGGATCGGCCTCACCATCGTGATTGGCTCGTCGCTTGGTCTTTTCACTTCCCCACAATAGAGAGTTGGATGAAACCATCTCTGAGACTGCCATTCCTGCACCTAGTTGTTTACATAGCTGTCGAAATGGACGGTCAGTGACCCCTGCCATTGGCGCTAGGATGACCTGATTTGATATTTGATAGGGTCCAATAAACATAATAACGTGCTGCGACCTAGTATAAATTAAACAGAATTTGTGGGGATTTATAGTGTAACCATTTCTTTTTGGTGATTAAAGCAGCAATTGCATTATGCACCCGTTAAAATTCGGGAAAGGGTATTTTACCCTCTTTCTTGTAGTCCAAGGATTACAAGACGAGTTTGAAGTTGTGTAACGAGAACTTAAAGAAAGAAAAATTGGAAATTTATTGCATCACTACCGGGATCTAAAATCTCAATATTGAGTTGAATCGGTTTTTTACTCGGCATTAAAGCGAAGGGTTTATTCAATAAACCAAGGTACTCAGTGGGTTTAAAGTATCGCTGAGCGACGGTTGCACCCGTTAAATCGGTAAATTTGAGCAAGATTGTAGGATAGGGTTGGGTGTAGCTTGCTTGGTTTGCAACCGTGGCGCTGATAAGAAGGGCGCCCTTAATTTTAGGGTGCAATCGCACATCACGGCTAACGATCTTTATTAGTTTTCGATTGTGGTCGCCAGTGTAACGGCATGGCAAACTCTGACACATGGATACTAGCAAAGGTTGAAGAGCTGGGAATGTATTCGCGAAAGCGGTACTTTTAAATAACACGAGCTGAAAGCCAGCTAATGCCACTAAAAGAACCGCAGCAAAAGAATAAAATAAACGTTTTTTGGTACTTATTGGCTGTTGCTCAAATGAGGCAACAGCATCACGTAAACGGTGTGGTACAGGGCTATCTATTTCTTTACTACTGAGAATAATTTCTTCTTCAATATCCGGATCCGGATTATCAAATTCTGTTTCTAAGTGAATGTTAGTCGATTCTTCTTCAATCGAGTTAAATTCCATTGATTCAATATCTTGATTATCTTCGGGGGAGGTATTTTCATTAACTAAAAAACTTTCTGGATTTACATTGCTTTCAACTTGTTGGTTAAATGATGTTTCGTCAAAATCATTTTGTTCGAGTTCTACTTGTAGAGCTGAATCGTTTCTGAATTCAGATTCATTTATTATTGGTTCGTCATCAAGCGGTTCGTTAATCTTTAGCGAGCTATTTATATCGTCACTAATTTCGACTGACTCGTCGGTTTGCTGAGGTTTATTTGTTTTATAGTTGTCGAATTTTAAGTCCGACATTTTAATGTTGTCGGTACTTGCAAATAAACGGTCTATATCATTTTCATCAACCAGTTCAACATCGGGTTCGGTTTGCATTTCAATTACGAAATGGTCATCGTCATTTTCTTCGTATGGTGTTGTGATGTTGTTATCGACTTTAATAATGTTATCAATTGCTTGATGCAATGCATCATTATCAGTTTTGGTTACAAGCTTATTTGTTGCCTCTAGTGACAGAGGTTCATTGACGGCGGCAAGTTGTTCTTCTGCTTCATTAGATAGATTTGGTTCGTCGGGTAAACTTATAAAATCGAAGGTGTGTTGTTGCTTATTTTTAGCTTCTGGTGACGGTGTATTTTCAGATTTATTTTGTTGAGCAATTTTCTCTAACGTATTATCTAACTCGGGATCTTGAATTGTTTGTTCTATTTCAGGCTTGGGTGAGTCGACTGCAAAATTTTCATTATCTAAAAAATTTGTATTTTGTATTGCTGTGTTTTTTTCAGATGTTAAATCTAAATCAAAATCTTTATTTTTACGATTTATATTTTTAATCGTACTGAGAAATGGATTGTCGGTATTTACAACAGGACTATTTTCATTGATATCGTTGAATTCATCGTCATCAAAAACCTCATCGAATGCGGCTTCACGAATATCTGTTTCAATCGGTTTGGCGATATCAATATAAGTGCCACTGGTTAGTTGAGAGTCTAGAGCATTAAAAATAGCGTCTATGTCAGATACAGGGTCAGAAACCGGTTCATTATCAGGCTTTTTAGGTTCTGAGCTTTCTTTGTCTGTATTTATATTGGTGTTTGTATTTGCGCTTATATTCGTCCGGGGCTTTGGTGTGGCCGTCGGTGTATTTTCAATTACATTAGTTGTTTGAGGAGCTGCGTGAGTTTTGGGTTGTTCTGATTTGATAGATTGATAATGAATATGCTGACGAGCATTAAAAACATTTTTACATGAGCCGCATCGTACTTTACCTTGCGCAACTTGTAATTGTGCTTCGGTGACATTGAAATTTGTTTTACAAATCGGGCAGCAGGTATACATTTTAGCTCGTGAGAATTAGATTAAAGCTAAGTATAAGCGAAGGCGAGAATAACCCCAAGATTATATTTCTTAGTCTTGATTTTTTAAGAATTTAAACTTTTTTGGAGCCATGTAAACAAACCCAATCATCTTGTTGTTTAAAGGTACTCATATTAAACATCGTGCTATAGGCTGCTAAAACCTCATCAGCTTGTTCTATTAGTATACCTGATAGGGCGATGCGGCCATTAGATTTTACCAAAGAGGCTAAGTGTGAAGACAAATCGATTAAAGGCTTCGCTAAAATATTGGCTATAAGTAAGTCAGCTTGCTGAGTTGGAACAGGTTCAGGTAATTGAATTTCTAGTAAATCTTGCACGGCGTTCTTTCGTGCATTTTCCTCAGTTGCAAGTACCGCTTGAGGATCGTTATCGATAGCCATAGTGGTTTTTGCCCCAAGTTTTGCGGCAGCTATTGCCAATATTCCTGAACCACAACCATAATCAATAACATGTTGATTAAACGCGGGTTGCTCTTCTAAATATTCTAAACACATAGCCGTAGTTGGGTGAGTACCCGTGCCAAATGCTAAACCAGGGTCAAGCAAGATGTTAGTCGCATCGGGGTATAGAGCAAGATGCTGTTCTTCATAGTGACTGGGGACTACCCATAAATGGTTTCCAAACTGGGTGGGTTTAAAATGTGTCATCCATTCTCTAACCCAATCTTTGTCTTCTAATGGATTAAGCGTGTAGTTTGGGCAATGCCCCAATTTTTCAGTGACTAAAAGTAAAGCTTCATCGATATCGGTATTGGCATCGAATAGTCCAATAACCTCAGTTTGAGACCATAATGGAGTTTCACCAATCGGGGGTTCGTATAGCGGTTGATCGGCAGCATCGCGTAAGGTCACGGCACTAGAACCGGCTTCAGATAAGATATCTGACAGGATTTCAGCTTGTTCGGTATTTGTTTGTAAAACGAGTTGTAACCAGGCCATTACGGTTCCAAATATATTCAGAGGCAATAGTTCGAGCATTGCCGCTGAATCATAAATTAACTAACTAATACCTAGCAGTTTTTCTAAGTAATGAATATTAACGCCACCAGCAGTAAAGCCTGGGTCATTACATAAACGTTGGTGTAATGGAATATTGGTATTGATACCATTAATAACCACCTCACTTAACGCGCCACGCATTCTTGCCATTGCTATGTCGCGAGTAATGCCGTGAGTGATGAGTTTACCAATCATAGAGTCATAGTATGGCGGTACCGAGTAGCCATTATAAATATGTGTATCAACACGAACGCCAGGACCACCAGGGGGATGGTAGTTATTGATCATACCGGGTGAGGGCATAAAGGTTTCAGGATGTTCTGCATTTAAGCGGCACTCAATAGCATGGCCTAGAATGATAATATCGCTTTGTTTGTACTCAAGGGGTTCGCCTGAAGCAATTAATAATTGTTGGCGTACAATATCAACTCCAGTAATCATTTCTGTTACTGGATGTTCTACCTGAAGACGTGTATTCATTTCAATAAAGTAAAATTCACCGTCTTCATATAAAAATTCAAAAGTACCTGCACCGCGATAACCAAACTCGATACATGCATTTGCACACTGCATACCAATCTTATTGCGTAACTCGGAACTAATGCCAGGAGCGGGGGCCTCTTCAATCACTTTTTGGTGCCGGCGCTGCATTGAGCAATCACGTTCACCTAAGTGAATAGCATTACCGTGTTCATCTGATAACACTTGAATTTCAATATGGCGTGGATTGGCAAGGAATTTTTCCATGTATACCACGTCGTTATTAAACGCAGCAGCGGCTTCAGCTTTAGTTAATGCGATGGAGCTAATTAAATCTTCTTCTTGATGTACAACGCGCATGCCGCGCCCACCACCACCACCAGATGCTTTGATAATAATTGGGTAGCCAATTTCTCCTGCAATACGTTTATTCGTTGCGGCATCTTCACCAAGTGGACCATCAGAACCTGGAACACAAGGTACACCGGCTGCTTTCATGGTTTTTATGGCAGCAACTTTATCTCCCATGGTGCGAATATTTTCCGGGCTTGGGCCAATAAAAATAAAACCTGATTCTTTGATGCGTTCTGCAAAGTCAGCATTTTCAGATAAGAAGCCATAACCTGGGTGAATACCAACGGTATCGGTAACTTCTGCGGCTGCAATAAGAGAAGGTATACTTAAATAACTTTCTAATGATGCTGCTGGGCCAATGCAAACAGACTCATCTGACAGGCGAACGTGCTTTAAATCACGGTCGGCTTCAGAATGTACGGCAACGGTTTTTATACCAAGGTCGCGACAGGCGCGCATTATGCGTAGCGCAATCTCGCCTCGGTTTGCGATAAGAACTTTTTCAAGCATGGTGATTCACTACCTTCGAATAATATTGTGTTATTGAATATAAGCGCATTAGTTATTAAATGCGTTTTTATTCAATAACAAATAGTGGTTGGTTGTATTCAACAGGCTGGCCATTTTCAACCAGGATAGCTTTAATTACACCCGCTTTATCGGATTCAATTTGGTTCATTAGCTTCATCGCTTCAATAATGCATAAGGTATCGCCAACGGCAACCTTTTGGCCAACTTCAGCAAAAGCTTTAGCCGTTGGACTCGAAGCAGAGTAAAAAGCACCAACCATTGGAGACTTAACCACATGGCCACTAATTTCTTCTTTTGCTATTTCTGTTGTTGTTGGTGCAGCAATTGCTACCGGAGCGGGTGCTGCGGCTGCAACGGGAGCAGCAGCAACAACGGTATTTGTTGATTGTCGACTGATGCGTACAGATTCCTCACCTTCGTGAATTTCAATTTCTGCGATGCCTGATTCTTCAAGCAGCTCGATGAGTTTTTTAACTTTACGTATATCCATTGTTGTTACGTCGCTTTTAATGGTTAGGGGTTAATATTATTTGTTCGTTTTTAATTTTTTTATTATTGCATCAAGTGCGAGTTCATAACCTTGCGCGCCAAGCCCGCTGATTACACCTACGGCTAAATCTGAAAAATAAGAGTGTTGTCTAAATTCTTCTCTTGCATGTACATTCGACAAATGTACTTCAATAAAAGGTATGGCTACACCAGCAATGGCATCGCGGACAGCGACGCTAGTATGCGTAAACGCGGCAGGGTTAATGATAATGAACTCAACCTTGTCTTGCTGTGCTTGGTGAATTCGATCGACGATTTTATGTTCAGCGTTGCTTTGAAAGCTTTCAAGTTTGTGAGTTGCTTGGTTAGCTTTTTTGATTAATTCAGCATCGATATCAGCAAGGCGGGTTGCCCCATAGTGCTCTGGCTCGCGCGTGCCGAGCAAATTTAAGTTAGGGCCATGAATAACGAGTAAATTTGCCATTGTGAGTATATTTATTGCCTATTTAGTGAAAGTTAACTACAAATCTAGTGATTTTATCAGCACTTTTCATGGTATTGTGCATTTTCAGGTCATTATTGTGCCTGAAAGTATTAATATTGTCTATAAAAACGAAAATAAGAACAATTAGACGAATTTTGCCGCAGTTTAAGACTAAATGCTGTGATGAGCTCGATGTTATGTTTGTTTTATAAACTAATATGAGTTTTATAAGGCAAAATAGCTCCTAAATTAATGGTGTCAATGCCACATGACAGGATATAGCTGCCTACACTTTAAGAATGCAGCTAAAAATATTTCAAAAGATGAGTTGGTCGACTTTTTTGGTGAGTATGGGGATGTTGTTTTGTTATTTGCCTGTATTTAGCGAAGAAATGTTAGAACCTGTTATAAACCTCCTTATGTCATTGTTTATGGTCGTGATGGCTGACCCCCTTCACATTAAATATGCGAAAGGAATTGAAGCGAGAGAATGTCTAATATTATTATCAAAATGTCGATAAGGTGAGAGTGATAAAACAACTTTACCCTAGAATGTTAGCGTCGGGTTTATCTATTCAACGTAAAAAATTTCAATAGTCGACGTGAATGTTTTTTTAGTCCAACCAAACCCTACGATGATTGTCATAAGTATCTTTTTGAGTGAAGAGTTTTATTTAAACTTCATGAAAAAAAATTATGTGAAGCTATTTAATAGTGGTTAAAGTAGCGGCTTAACGACTTTTTCTATATCTTCATAAGAGACTTCACGTGCGAAATTTTTAACGATGTTACCCTTACGATCTATCACTACTGTGAAAGGTAAAATATTAAGTCGGTTGCCGTAATCTTGGCTAAGCTGAATTCCTTCCTCTTCCGCTAATAAAATGGGGTAATTCATGCTCATTGGATCGGTAAAATCAACAACCGGTTGTTTTGCATCTAGAGCTATACCAATAAAACTGAATCCTTTTTTCTCATAGGCTTCTTGAAACTCAATAAAGGCCGGCATTTCACGACGGCAAGGAGGACACCACGTTGCCCAAAAATTAACAACGAGTACTTTGCCATCCCATTCTGACGCTGAACGTGCTTTACCTTCTAAATCTTTAAGCGTGTAGTTTGGTCGATGATTTGAGTTGGTCGTTGGTTTAGATTTTGTTGTTGCCGATTCATTCTTCGCCTTAGAACTTTTAGCATAGTATTGGTTTGCTGCAATACCTGCGACAACACCTATGATGGCGATAACCGTTAATAATTTATTATTCACATGAAACCTTTTTATTCAAGAACGCGATTAATTTGTTTAGTGAATTGTTCTGCGTCCATTGAACCAACCACTCTAAATTTTCTCTTTTCTATGGCATCGTCTTTACCGTAGAACAAGATTGCTGGAGGTGCTTGTACTTTTGTATGCGCAAGTAACCGTTGATCTTGTTCATCGTTAGCCGTTACATCGGCTTGAATAAGAACAAAGTTTGCTTTTAATAAAGCCTGTACTTTTGGATCAGTAAAAACATAGTCTTCATAGACTTTACAGTAGGTACACCAGTCTGCATAGTAATCAAACATCACATATTTACCTGCTGCTTTTGCTTTAGCTAGCTTAGCTTGTAAATCTTCAACGGTTTTTATTTTTTCGAATTCTAAGTGTTGAGTTTGCGTAGCATTGCTACCGCCACCGCCATTCGTAAACGTTGAACCATGAAGTGGGTCATTAAAATTACGCGCACCGGATAAACCGCCGAGTAATACGACTAAGCCGTATAGAATCAAATACACTCCAACACCTTTCCAGAATTTCTTCCAGCCAGATGCGCCTTCTTTAATGGGTTCAAGTGCGCCTAGATAAACACCACTAGTAATAAACAAGACGGCCCATAATCCCATTACATATACCATTGGGATGAAGCTAATTCGTTCAAGCATAGATATAGCGATGGCCAGTAAAATAACGCCGGCAACATATTTTACAATGTCCATCCATGTACCAGCTTTAGGTAAGAACTTACCACCTGTTGTACCGATCACGAGTAGAGGTAAACCTAAACCGTTACCTAAAACAAACATTGATATGAAGCCAAGGAACATATCGCCTTCTTTTGCTGCAAGGGTCAGTGCTCCGATAATAATTGGGCCAGCACATGGGCCAATAATAAGCGCAGACAGTACGCCCATTATTGCAACGCCAATCAGGCTGCCGCCTTTTTGCTGGTTACTGAATTGACTTAACTTTCCTTGCAATGAAGCAGGGAGTTGGATGGTGAAAAAACCAAACATTGAAAAAGCTAGTGCAACAAAAATAAGTGCAAAGGGAATGAGAATGGCTGGGCTCTGGAAGTAAGCCTGTATATTGAAGGAGCCTGATACCAAGCTTACAAGTAAACCCATGATACCAAATGTAATCGCCATCGCTTCTACATAAACAAGTGACATCACGAAAGCACCACCTGTCGTTACTTTTTCACCTTGGCCAACAATGATGCTGGATAGAATCGGAATCATTGGATACATGCAAGCTGTGAAGGCAAGTGCTAAACCGCCAAGGAAGAAGCCAATAATAATTTTCCAAAGTTCGCCAGAACCAAGTAGTTGTTCGTATTGATCTTGTTCGGAAACAAATTCTGTTGTATTGCTCGCTGAAGCGGCTGGGCTACTAATCGCTGCAGTGCCACCTGGAGCAACGTTAATTTCTACGATTTTACGAAGAGGTGGGTAACAAATGCCTGTTTTTTCAGCACAACCTTGATAGGTAATTTGTATTTTGCTGGCAACGGTTTTATCTGTTGAGTTAATTAATTGTATTGTTGCATCGGCTTTGTGGTGGTAAACCTCAATCTTGCCAAAAAATTCATCGTTCTTAATTTCGCCTTTGGGGTAACTGGTTGAACCAACCTTTACGCCTTCGCCTTCTTTAACGACAACCTTAAATTTGTCGCGGTACATGTAATGGTCGGGGGCAATCTCCCAGTGAGCATTAATGGTATTGCCTTTCGTGTCATAACCAAACTGGAAAGCAACATCAGGTTCTAAAATTTCGTTTTCATCTTCGCCTAAACCTAAGTCAGAGCTCAGTGCACTTAATGATGAAACGCCGTCGCCTGCAGCCATGACGGGACTAAAGCTGAATGAAATAAGTAAGCTAGAAATAAATGCGAAGAGCAGTGATTGTTTTTTTAACATACTAGAGAATCCTGTTGAGGTTGCGCTATTTTTATGATTATTGCTAGTAAAAGACCGTGTTCCAGTCTCTAAGTTCAAGTATTGTTATATATTGACAGCTGTTCAAGGTGTTATTGCACAGCCTATTTGTCAATTTGTTTCTCGATTTTCAGTTTTTTCTTTTACTTATGATTTGAATTAAGTGGCTGATATATTTCAACAAAATACTATAAATCGGATAAACATACAATTGTTCAACCACTATATTACTTTCGATTCATCTTCAATAATTTGTCGAATATTAATATCATAGCTATTTGGGTCAAGAATTTTACTTATTTCAGTTGCATGGGGTCCTTTTTTCCAATTTGGGTTAGCAAGATTCAGTATTTTACGTTGCTTGAAAGGGCGTTTGTTTTTATCAAGTATAAGCATAATCATTGGTCGTAGACGTGCTTTTTTGCTTGCAGAAATAACCACACCGACTAAGCCATTGTCTAATTCGACCAAGCTACCAATAGGGTAGATACCTAAACACTTAATAAAACTTTCAACTAACGTTTTATCAAAATCTTTTTCTGCCCATTTATATATACTGTTTAGAGCTTCGTAAGGCGATAAACCATCGTGGTAACAACGGTCACTGGTGACGGCGTCATATACATCAACAATGGAAATAACTTGAGTTAGTAGAGGTATTTTGTGTCCAGATAGTTTATCAGGATAGCCTTGGGCATTTTTTCGTTCATGATGATGTAAAACACTATCCAAAACTCCGAGTGGCATATCTTTTTCATTTTTTAATAGCTGGAAGCCAAGGTCTGGATGTTGTTTCATTATTTCAAATTCATCGGGGGTTAGCTTGCCAGGTTTGTTTAAGATCACATCGGGAATTTTCATTTTGCCTACGTCATGTAACAAGCCACCTAGGCCTACATTATTGAGTTGCTGTTTATCAAAACCCAAGCAACGGCCAAAGCTCAATGCAAGAATACAAACATTGATGCAGTGATTGGCGGTGTAATCATCGCGTTGTTTCAAAAATGTTAACCAAACAAGTGCATGTGAACTTGTAATAATTTGATCGGCTAACTCACTAACCAGTTTTTTAGCTTGGTTGGTATCAACGCTATTTCCTAAACGAACGTCTTCTAATGCTTGATGGATATAGTGTGTGGTTTTATTAAATGTTGCGCGCGATTTTTGTAAGCGCTGGATATAGGTTTTATGTTCTTCAGCGTCAGAGCGATATTGTTTATCTATCGATGATGTTTCTTGTAAAGTTGGTACAGGGCGGTTAGCAAGAACTTGAAGTTGTCCGTGTATGTTTGGGTCTGAAAGCTCCATGTCAACATAGACATACTCGCAAACATCTTTTACTTCCTCTAATAAATCATCACTATTAATAATAAATCCTTGAAATAAAAAAGGCGAGTCTAACCAAGGGCGATCGAGTTCTACCACGTACATACCTTGGCTTAAGTATTCGAGACTGACTTTTATTTTTTTATTCATTTTATGTGATGGACTGAGTTATCCAATCTAAATAATTTTGCGAACCGGTTTCAATATTGAATGTAATGAATTCGGGTATGTCATAGGGATGTTGCTTTTGGATAAAGGCATCCAGCGTTTCGAGTTTATCTATTGTTGTTTTTATGATGAGTAAACTTTCAGTGTCGTGTTCGATTTTGCCTTGCCATTGGTAAATAGACTGAATAGTGGGAATGATATTCACGCACGCTGCGAGCTTCCTTTCAACGCAGGTCTCAGCTAGCTGTGTCGCTATGGTTGAATCTGGACAAGATGTAAGTGCTATATAATAAGGTGAAGTCAATGTTCTAGTTTTCTTATTTTGAAGACATACACTATATAATAGTTAACTTTGAGTTTATTTTACGGTAAACAGTAAGAAACAGATAAAAAATATGGTCATGGCTCTTTAAATTTGATTTTAAGCCCCCAACTAGTTTGTATGCCTATTTTTCGTATTTTATTTTTATTGTTTTTAAGTATTCCTATACTCGAAATCTACTTGTTGTTGGAAGTGAGTGACCGTATTGGTCCTTTACCAACCGTTGCCTTAGTTGTATTGACGGCGGTAGTTGGCGTGTGGCTGATTCGCTTGCAAGGTTTTGCAGCATTAGCAAAAGCACAGCAAAGCTTGGCGCGTGGTGAAATGCCTGCTACGACTATGTTTGAAGGGATATTGTTGTTTATTGCTGGGGCCTTATTACTGACCCCTGGTTTTTTTACCGATAGCATTGGTTTTTTATTTTTAATCCCTGTTAGTCGTCAATGGATTGTTCGTGCAGTGCTTAAGAAGGCTATCGCGAATTCCAGTCAGTTTAATGCACATTTTCAGCAAACTAGCTCGAAAACAGGTAATACATATCAATCATCTTCGACTGAAGTTATCGAAGGTGAATTCATCTCGCATGATGACAAAAAATGAATTTTGAAGCACTGATAGAGCTTGACTCTGTGGGTAACAAGTCTATTATTAGCACTCGCTGTATGTGAGTGCTAATAATAGTTTCGAACTCACCGTATCTATGTAGCATCTATTTGATTTTATTGACCTTTCACTAGGAGAAAGAAAAACATGAAGATCCGTCCATTACACGACCGCGTTGTCGTACGCCGTATGGCAGAAGAAAAAACCACTGCAAGTGGCATCGTTATCCCTGATAGTGCAACCGAAAAACCCGCTGAAGGTGAAGTCATTGCTGTTGGTAAAGGCAAAGTTACCGACAGTGGTACGGTGATCGCTATGGATGTAAAAGCTGGCGATAAAGTCTTATTCGGTAAATACGCTGGACAAGAAGTTAAGGTTGATGGCGAAGAAGTTATCGTAATGAATGAAACTGACATCATGGGTGTGCTTGAAGCGTAATTATTCAACGCATTATCATTATTATGTAGGAATTCTCATTGAGAATTCTCGTTAAAAAATTTCAGAGGAAATTAATATGTCTGCAAAAGAAGTAAAATTTAGTGAAGACGCACGTCAACGTATGTTGTCTGGCGTAAACACACTCGCAAACGCGGTAAAAGTTACATTGGGACCTAAAGGTCGTAACGTTGTGTTAGATAAAAGCTTTGGCGCACCAACAATTACAAAAGATGGTGTATCAGTTGCTAAAGAAATTGAACTCGCTGATAAATTCGAAAACATGGGCGCACAAATGGTTAAAGAAGTGTCTTCACAAACTTCTGATATTGCCGGTGACGGAACAACAACAGCAACAGTATTGGCTCAAGCTATCTTAGTTGAAGGCAATAAAGCGGTAGCTGCGGGTATGAACCCAATGGATCTTAAACGTGGTATTGATAAAGCAACATTCGCTGTTGTTGAAAGCTTGAAAAAAATGTCAAAACCTTGTTCAGACGATAAAGCGATTGCTCAAGTTGGTACTATATCTGCAAACTCTGATGAAGAAATCGGAACAATCATTGCTGACGCAATGGGCAAAGTAGGTAAAGAAGGCGTAATCACTGTTGAAGAAGGTTCGGGTTTTACTAATGAATTAGACGTTGTAGAAGGTATGCAGTTCGACCGTGGTTACTTATCACCATACTTTGTTAACAACCAACAAAGCATGACAGCCGATTTAGAAGAGCCCTACATCTTAATGCACGATAAAAAAATCTCTAACATCCGTGATTTACTTCCTACATTAGAAGCGGTTGCTAAGTCTGGCAAACCACTACTAATTATCGCTGAAGATGTTGACGGTGAAGCACTTGCAACATTAGTTATTAATAACATGCGCGGTATCGTTAAAGTTTGTGCTGTTAAAGCACCTGGTTTTGGTGATCGTCGTAAAGCGATGTTACAAGATCTTGCTATTTTAACTGGTGCAACGGTTATTGCTGAAGAAGTTGGTTTAACACTTGAAAAAGTAACATTAGACGATTTAGGTACAGCAAAACGTATTTCAATAAGCAAAGAAGAAACAACCGTTATTGATGGCTCAGGCAATGCTAAAGATATCCAAGACCGGGTTGAGCAAATTCGTTCACAAATTGCTGAATCTTCATCTGATTATGATAAAGAGAAACTTCAAGAACGCGTTGCTAAATTAGCTGGCGGTGTTGCGGTTATTAAAGTTGGTGCAGCAACAGAAGTTGAATTAAAAGAAAAGAAAGCACGTGTGGAAGATGCACTTCATGCAACGCGCGCAGCAGTAGAAGAAGGTGTTGTACCGGGTGGTGGTGTTGCACTTATCCGCGCACTTCAAAAAATGGGTGATTTAGATGCACTTAATCATGACCAAGACGTCGGTATTAATATAGCAAAACGTGCTATGGAAGAGCCTCTTCGTCAAATTGTAAAAAATGCAGGCGGTGAACCTTCTGTTGTTGTTAACGAAGTTGCAAAAGGTAAAGCTAACTATGGTTACAATGCTGCAACAGGCGAATACGGCGATATGATTAAAATGGGTATCTTAGATCCAACTAAAGTAACACGTACTGCACTTCAAAATGCAGCATCGGTTGCGGGTTTAATGATTACGACCGAAGCAATGGTTGCTGATGCACCAAGTGAAGATGGTGCGGCTGCTGCAATGCCAGATATGGGCGGCATGGGCGGCGGTATGGGCGGTATGGGTGGAATGATGTAACGCGTTCACCTTTTATAGCTCAAAAAAACCTCTGCTAGAAATAGCAGAGGTTTTTTTATGCTTAATGTTCTGTAATTGAAATTGTGGGTGAATGATTACTTTATGAGGATGATGTTGAAAAGGCGGACAAGACAAAGTAATTGGCTGAAGTTAAACAAAAAGTTGGACTCAAAAGAAATTGAAGAGTAAGCCAAACGTGAACTTAATGATATTGCCTTTAATATTGGTGCACTTAGTCGGTTTATGCCAATTTTTCACATTTTCAAGTTGTATTCCTACCGCGACAGAAATTCCTGTATCCGTAAAATAACTTTTGTTGATTTGGCTCGTTCTTTGAAAATAGCGACTATCTCAACAAGGGACAAATAGTTACGTTTAGGCGATGGAAGAACCTTTAATAGCATAACTATTTGAAAATACTAGGTTTTCAAAATGGTAATATTTCACAGAATTGAAGGCTAGTTTTTGATTATGATGTCCTTCTTATCTAGTACGAGCTCCAGATTATCTTAGATAGTCTCTTGTGAACTAGATATTGGGGGACGGAGCATTACTGACAAGGATGTCTCTTTAATGCTCAAAATATTAAAGAGGTACGATATGATGAACCTTAACCTATTTTTTTTAAACCCCCGATACCGCAAAATGGATGCCTTTGAACGCGCTCGCTATCGTAAAGAAGTTAAAAATCGTTTGATTGCTTTAAGCTGTGTTTATTTAGGTTTTTCAGCATGGTGGATAATAATCAACCATATTAATGCATAATCTTTAACGTATTCTTGTTTTCAGATACTGGTAAACCACCTGATGACCTTGTTCATTCCAATGTACATCGCCCCTTAATATAGAGGTCGCGAATGGATTTTTTTTCTGGGTCTGAGTTGCTCTTATCTTTAGGCATAAAGACTTCAAATAAATTGATAAATTGAATTTTATTTAGCCTTGCTCAGTTATGCCAAGATGAAACTTGTTTCGATTTAAAATCATGATTAACAATTTGAGCTGCCCAAGGGTGGACGACAATAGTAAGTAAGATTTTAGTTGTGACATATGTTTGGCTGCGACGGTTAAACCTTTTTTACCAAATTCATCGTATAGTTTTTATCCAAGGTCCACATTGCACGGCATTTGTTTAGCCCACGATCCCATGCTCGTGTTCTTGCAAGAGTATTTAATGAAACGGATAGTTTACTGCTATCTTTAAAGCCTAGCGAATAGGTATCACTCCGATAATCTTGTTTTCCCCGTTCAGCGATATAATTGCAGATATTTTTTTCCAGATCATGATGGTAAATAGGGTGTGCTTTGCGGTAATGTGCTTCACGAATACTTGATGTAATATAAGAGTGTTCAAAAAGACCTACAATTTTTAGTGCAGCTGCTAAACTAAAATCAATGATAATAAAACCAACGACAATGAGCGTTGTAATCGTTTTTTTTAGGGTTCGCTTCAAACCAATTTTGTCGTGATGTTATATTTAATTAAATAATTTTAGAATTAAAAAATAGTATACCTGTATGCCAGTAGAAATTGAAAAAAACATTTTAAATCGTATTGAAAATGATTTACCACCAGTAATGGTCGAGCAAGGGCGGGTACTTTGGCAAACCTTTATTGAGGGTGTGGAACAATCCGATATAAAAGATACTTGGTATCAGTGTGATTGGAATGAAGACGTGTTACAGACGTTAGCTAAAGTATGGGGTTGCAGTGAAGTCGTTGCTCGTTGGTGTATTCGCCACCCAAAGTGGTTGCTTGATTTAAATACAATAGGGATATCTGAAAATAATTTAAGCCAAGAATCTTATCAACAATTATGGGAACAACGAGCGGAAACACTTAGCGATGAGGCAAGTTTATATCGAGCTTTACGTCAATTCCGAAATCAACAGATGTTACGTATTATCTGGCGAGATATTTGTCATTGGAGTGATTTAAAAAATACCATCTCAGAATTGTCGAGCCTAGCCGAAGTAAGTATTAACGCGGCGCGGTATTACTATGTTCAATCTAACTCTGAGTTTACTCAACAGTTTGGACGACCTTATGATGATAATAATGAAGAACAAGAGCTTATCGTTATTGCTATGGGCAAACTGGGTGCTTGGGAATTAAATTTATCATCGGATATTGATTTAATATTCGCATATCCTAGCGAAGGCCAAACGCATGACGGTAAGAATTGTATTGAAAATACAGAGTATTTTACTCGCTTAGGAAAAAAAGTCATTTCGGCATTAAATAATACAACAGAAGACGGTTTTGTTTTTAGAGTCGATATGCGCTTACGTCCATTTGGTGATGGTGGTGCATTAGCAAGCAGCTTTAATGCATTAGAAAATTATTATCAAATTCATGGTCGTGAATGGGAACGTTACGCGATGATAAAAGCACGTGTTGTTGCTGGTAAAGATGAGTCTGGCAATGAATTAATGCAAATGTTACAGCCTTTTGTTTATCGACGTTATATGGATTATGGCGCATACGAGTCTATGCGTGAACTTAAAGCGATGATTACAAAAAAAGTAAACAGCAAAGGCATGCAAGGTAATGTTAAGTTAGGTGCGGGTGGTATTCGGGAAATAGAATTTATTGGCCAAGTCTTTCAGTTGATTCGTGGTGGACGAGATAGTCGTTATAAACAACGAGAATTACTTAAAATACTTAAAGTTGTAAAAGAAGAACAACGCTTACCAGAATATGTTGTTGATGAACTTTGCGAAGCATATACGTTTTTACGTAATACCGAACATTGCTTGCAAGCTGTACGTGATCAGCAAACACATCAATTACCTGAAACAGATATTGAGCAAACACGTTTAGCTTATGCGATGGATTTTAATAATTGGGAAGAGTTTATATCTCAACTAGATGCACATCGAACTAAGGTGCATGGTAATTTTGAACAAGTATTTGAAGCCCCTCAAACCGAAGGGGAGTCGATCGATAATATCTTAAAACAGATTTGGCGAGAACAAATTTCTGAAGAAGTAATAAAAGATGAACTCACTAAACTTGGCTATCAAGATTCTAATGATGTTTTAAAAACGCTATCCGATTTACGCAATAGCCAAGCTTTTCAAACACGAACAACACATGGGCAGCAAAGACTTAATCAGTTAATGCCAATGGTAATTGGCGCTGTTGCTCATGCAGATCATGCAGATGTTACTTTGCAACGTATTATAGAAATTATTGAGCAAGTGGCTAAACGTAGCGTGTATATGTCTTTGCTTATTGAGAACCCTTTAGCTTTGTCTCAATTAGTTAAATTATGCAATCAAAGCCCATGGGTTACACGCTATATTAGTAAACACCCATTGTTATTAGATGATTTACTTGACCCTCGCAGCTTATATGTTCCGACGTCTAAAGAATCGTTACATGAAGAATGCTTAAGAAAAATATCTGCTTTTGATGCATCCGATGATGAGCAAATAGCGGATGCAGTGCGGCACTTTAAGCAAACCAATGTTTTGCGCGTAGCGGCAGCTGATTTAGCCAATGCAGTATCACTTATGCGTATTAGTGATTATTTAAGTTGGATAGCTGAAATTGTTTTGGATATAACATTAGAACAAGCTTGGCAGTATATGCTACATCGACATGGCCGACCAATTTGTAATACCGATGGTACAGTTTGCGATAAGGGTTTTGCCATTATTGGCTATGGTAAATTGGGTGGTTACGAGTTGGGTTATGGTTCTGATTTAGACATGGTTTTTTTACATGGTGCTGAAAATGATCAAGAGATGACTTCAATACCTGATGCGGGTGAAGACAAACCAGCAGCACGTTCAATTGTTAATTCGGTTTTCTTTGCACGTTTAGGTCAACGTCTTATTCATTTACTAAGCACGCGAACAGCAGCGGGCAGATTGTATGAAGTTGATATGCGTCTAAGACCCGATGGGGCATCAGGTATGTTGGTTAGTAGTCTTAAGTCATATGAAAAATATCAACATACGAAGGCTTGGGTCTGGGAGCACCAAGCTTTAGTGCGTGCGCGTGCTATTACAGGTGATCCCGCTATCATCAAACAATTTAACACTATTCGTGAAGCAACCTTAATGCAAAAGCGAGATATTAATGAATTGAAAACTGAAGTTATCAAAATGCGTGAAAAAATGCGTCAGTCTTTATCAAAAGAAACGGCCGAATCGTTTGATTTAAAACAAAGTGAAGGCGGTATTGTTGATATCGAATTTATGGTGCAATTTGGCGTATTAGCATGGGCGAACGAATTCCCCGAACTTTGCCAACATACCGATAACATAAGTTTGTTACATGAACTTCAGAAAATAGGTAAATTATCACAAGCCGACGCAGGTAGTTTGACGACGGCTTATAAAAAATATCGGCAACGCTTACACCGCTTAGCTTTGCAGGATATAAGTGGTTTGGTCGACAAAAATAAATACAGTTCACAGAAGGAAGCTGTCATCTCTGTATGGGCTTCAATGATAGGTTCTAACTAACAATTATTTGCTATATCCGTGATATTTCAGGCATTTCTGCTCTCATTTTCATCAATAATCACGCTATAATAGCCAGCTGTTCTATATATTAAAGGTATAAAAGGAGAAGTGCGCCATGTCGATGGCTGATCGTGACGGTTTTATCTGGTTTGATGGGAAATTAATTCCTTGGCGCGAGGCTACGGTGCATGTGTTAACGCATACTTTGCATTATGGTACGGGCTGTTTTGAAGGTGTGCGTGCTTACCATGCAGAGCAAGGTACGGCTATTTTCCGTTTGGATAAACATACCGATCGTTTGTTTAATTCAGCCAAAATTTTAGGTATGGAAATTCCGCATACAAAAGAAGAATTAAATGCGGCACAAATCGCAGCGGTAAAAGAAAATAATTTAGATTCGGCCTATATTCGCCCTATGTGTTTTTATGGAGCAGAAGGTATTGGCTTACGTGCAGATAATTTAAAAGTCCACACCATGGTTGCTGCATGGGAATGGGGCGCTTATCTTGGTAAAGAAGCCTTAGAAAAAGGCATTCGTATTAAAACATCATCCTTCACTCGGCATCATGTCAACATCACGATGTGCAAAGCCAAAGCAAATGGTAACTACATGAATTCAACGCAAGCTTTACAAGAAGCATTGCGTGACGGTTATGATGAAGCATTGCTGTTAGATGTGGATGGTTTTGTGGCTGAAGGAAGTGGCGAAAATATTTTTATTGTTCGTGATGGCGTTATCTATACACCTGAACTAACTTCTGCATTAGAAGGCATTACTCGTGAAACGATTATGGCACTTGCCAGTGATATTGGTGTAGAAGTTAAATCGAAACGTATTACCCGTGATGAAGTTTATATTGCTGATGAAGCATTCTTTACTGGAACCGCAGCAGAGGTCACTCCAATAAGAGAATTGGATGGTCGTAGTATCGGTTGTGGTTCACGTGGACCCATCACAGAAAAATTACAAACAATGTATTTTGATTTAGTTCACGGCCGTATTGAAAAATATAATGATTGGTTAACTATTGTTTAAACGTTAGTAAGTAGAAAGCTTAGGAGAAAATGATGGCTGAAACAAAAGCAAAAACGCCAAATGCCGCTGTGCGTTATGAAGTCACAGCAAAAGATCTTCCGTTACATTGCCCAATGCCTGATAGCACATTATGGGACTCACATCCGCGAGTATTTTTACCAATAGAAGATACAGGCGAAGCGAAGTGCCCTTACTGTGGTGCACTTTACGTTTTAAACAAATAAAGCCACGAAAAACGAGAAAGTAAATAGCTGTGTTAAAAATCATCTCAAAATGCTCATTGGCTACACGCCAACTCCGCTTTTTCGATAATTTTTGCCTTGCTCTTTACTCTCTCGTTTCCCGTGCAAAACGAGATAGTAAATAGCCGTGTTAAAAACCGCCTCAAAATACTCATTGGCTGCGTGCCAATTCCGTTTTTTTGTTGATTTTTGTATTTCTCTTTACTCTCTCGTTTCCCGTGAAGTGCGAGAAAATGAGTGCAGGAGTTTTTATTAATGATTTCAGAAATTCCACACTTTGATTCGGCTCATGTTTTAGTATTGGGCGATGTCATGCTCGATCGTTACTGGATGGGTGAAACAAACCGTATTTCACCTGAAGCGCCTGTTCCAGTTGTAAAGGTTGTTGATATAGAGGAACGTGCCGGTGGCGCGGGTAACGTTGCAATTAATATTGCAGCGCTTGGTGCAAATGCATCTATTGTTGGTTTAACCGGTAAAGATGATGCAGCCAATAGCTTGCTTAACTTAATGCAGCAAGCGGGTGTAACATCACATTTTAGTCAAGATGAAAAGCATGCCACGGTAACAAAACTCCGTGTATTAAGTCATAATCAGCAACTTATTCGTTTAGATTTTGAAGATGGTTTTCCTGAGCTCGATACAAGTAAGCTACTCGATATATTTAACGCACAAATTAACCAAGCGGGTGCAGTTATTTTATCTGACTACGGTAAAGGCACCTTACAAGATTGCCAAAATTTTATTCAACAAGCCGCATCACACCAAATTCCTGTTCTAGTTGATCCCAAAGGTTCTGACTTTAGTAAATATAAAGGCGCAACTATTATTACACCTAACCTCTCTGAGTTTGAGCAGGTTGTTGGTCACTGCAAAACGGAAAACGACATTGTTACGAAAGGGATGGCGTTACTTGAAGAACTTAATTTGAGCGCGCTTCTTATTACTCGTAGCGAAAAAGGCATGAGCTTATTACAACGTGGAAAAGATGCCTTACATTTACCAACACGTGCACGAGAAGTTTACGATGTTACCGGTGCAGGCGATACTGTTATATCCGTGCTCGCGGCAAGCTTAGCCGCAGGTGTTGATTTAGAAGAGGCAACTGTACTTGCAAATTTAGGTGCAGGGGTTGTGGTAAATAAAATTGGTACGGCAACAGTTAATCAAGAAGAATTAAAACGCGCATTACGTCAAACACATTCAGTACAACGTGGTGTGATGGATGAAGATGAAATGTTACATCTTGCACGACAAGCTCAAGCCTGTGGTGAAAAAATTGTAATGACTAATGGTTGTTTTGACATTCTACATACTGGTCATGTTGCTTACTTAGAAGAGGCCGCATTGTTAGGTGATCGACTAATTGTGGCTGTGAACGATGATGATTCCATTAAACGTTTAAAAGGCGAAGACCGTCCGGTAAATCCCATGGATAAACGCATGCGAATGTTAGCTGCATTAGAATGTGTGGACTGGGTGGTACCTTTTTATGAAGATACACCAACACGACTGATCTGTAAGTTATCCCCAGATATTTTAGTGAAAGGTGGTGACAATAACGTTAACGAAATACCGGGTGGCGATTGTGTAAGAGAAGCCGGTGGCGAAGTGCAAGTGTTAACGTATATTGATGGTGTATCAACAACAGAAATAATCAGTAGTATTCGTGAAACTGAGAATAAAAACTAAGTAGCATTTATATTTATTTACACTATAAAATAATAATATAAAAATTCTAGAACATATTTCTATGACAGCTAATAAAATAAAATGCGACATTGCTATTTTTGGTGGTGGTGTTGCTGGTTTGTGGTTATTGGCAGAGTTGCGTCAGCAAGGTTATCAAACATTATTATTTGAAACAGAAGCGCTAGGTGCCGGGCAAACACGATTTGCGCAAGGTATTATTCATGGTGGAACAAAATACGCATTGATGGGAAAAATAACCGCCTCATCTGAAGCCATTTCAGCAATGCCTAAAATTTGGCGAGACAGTATCGAAGGTAAAGGTAGTGTTGATTTACGTTCAGTTAAAGTACTATCAAAGAACCAATGTATGTGGTCAAGTGGTGCGTTAACTTCACGTATGGCCGGTTTTTTTGCGAGCAAAATGATGAGTAGCCGTACTGAAGAACTTAAAGATAATCAACGGCCAAAAGTATTTCAAAACACTGCATTCAAAGGAAAAGTTTATAATTTAGATGAACCCGTTATAGATACCGCGAGTATTATTCATGCACTAGCAAGCAATAATAATGATGCGATTATGCACATAGGCTCAACGCCGGAATTCAATAATACAACGAATACTGAATTTATAGTAAAAGATAATAATGAAGCAGAATGGAAAATTGAAACACAACGTTGTGTTTTAATGGCAGGACAAGGTAACGAAGCATTACTAAATGTAATGAATATAAAATCCAATCAACCTAAAATGCAATTACGTCCACTAAAGATGGTTATGTTGCGTGGTGGCTTGCCAGAAAAACTTTATGCTCACTGTTTAGAGGCGAATGTTAATCCACGGTTAACAATAACAAGTCATAAAGATAGTCATGGTGAAACGGTTTGGTATGTTGGTGGTAAAATTGCTGAAGAAGGTATCCAACGAAGCGATGTAGAACAGATTAAAATCGCTAAACAAGAATTTAACGAAGTAATGCCATGGCTTGATTTAAATCAAGCACAGTGGGCTTGTCTTGATATAAATCGTGCCGAACCCTTAATGGACAAAGGCAAACGTCCCGATACTTCTTTTTTTGTAGAACTCGATAACGTAATAACAGCTTGGCCAACTAAACTCGCGTTAGCACCAAAATTAGCAAATGATATTATTGAGAAGATTAAGAACAATGTAGTCAAATCAGGTTTATCTCAATTTCCAGATTTTTCGAAACCAGAGTACGCTATATTGCCTTGGCAAGAAGAAAGTCGATGGAGTCAAAAATAGATGGATAAAAATACAAACGTTTTACAGCAACGGCAACTTGGATCTACGGATTTGAAATTGAGCGTTCTCGGCTTGGGTACCGTTAAGTTAGGACGCGATGAACAAGTAAAATATCCGAATGGTTTTAAAATTCCAGAAGATAACGAAGTTAAAAATTTATTCTCGGCTTGTCAGGACTTTGGGATTAATTTTATTGATACCGCACCTGCATATGGTCACAGTGAAGAGCGTTTAGGTCGATTATTACCTAATAAAAACGATTGGATGATTATGACAAAAGTCGGTGAAGCCTTTGAAAATGGTGAGTCAAGTTTTGATTTTAGTGCTGCAACAACGCGAAGTAGTATTGAACGTAGTTTAACAAGATTAAAGCGTGATTATGTTGATATGGTTTTAGTCCATTCCGATGGTAATGACATGAATATTATCAATAACGAAGGCGCACTAGATGAATTGAAATTAATGAAAGAACAAGGGTTAATACGTTCGTTTGGTATGTCGACTAAAACAACCGAAGGTGGTTTATGGGTTGTTGAAAATTGTGATGTTGTTATGGCTACATGTAATCTAGATGATGACCATGATCTTCCCGTTATAGAAAGAGCCAAACAGTTAAACAAAGGCGTAGTGGTAAAGAAAGGTTTACAAAGTGGTCATGCCGATAAATTAGCAGGTGGCACAGGCATAAAAGCTGCTTTTGAGCATGTATTTTCTCAACAAGGTGTTACAAGTATGATCGTGGGCACAATAAATCTTAAGCACTTAGAAGATAATGTACGTATCGTAAATAAAATCACTAATATTGGTTAATGGACCTTTTTTGAATCAACTATCATCAATGAATGCTAAAAAAATACTAGTAGTTGGTCCTGCTTGGGTTGGCGATATGGTGATGGCACAAAGTTTATTTAAAACCTTAAAAGAACAACAACCTGATTGTATTATTGACGTCCTTGCACCCCCTTGGTCGCTGCCCTTATTAGCACGAATGCCTGAAATTAATGAAGGTATTGCCTTACCGGTAAAACACAAAGAATTAGCTTTAAAAAAACGCTACCGCATAGGGCGACAATTACGTGTGAATAAATATGATCAAGCCATTATTTTGCCTCGTTCATTCAAAGCCGCACTAGTGCCATTTTTTGCAAAAATTCCTATCAGAACAGGTTATCGTGGTGAAATGCGTTTTGGTTTAGTGAATGATGTCCGACAATTAGATAAAAGTATTTATACACAAACTGTACAACGTTATACCGCACTCGGTTATTCCACTGATTTAGAAAAACCACCTGTTATTCAACAACCTGAATTAATGGTTGATAAGTCTAATAGAGAATGGTTTGTTAAAGAAATCAATCTTGAAAGCCATAAACGCGTCATCGCTTTTATGCCAGGGGCTGAATACGGCGAGGCAAAACGTTGGCCAACAGAATATTTTCGGCAGCTTGCAGAAATGTTAGTTAGTCATAGTTACCATATTTGGATACTAGGTTCAGATAAAGATAATGAACTAGGAGAGATTATTTCCAAAGATTACGAAGACGATGTTATTAATCTTTGCGGTAAAACGAAATTAGAAGACGTTATCGATTTATTATCTTGTGTTGATATGGCTATTAGTAACGATTCAGGATTGATGCATATAGCATGTGGTGTTGGCGTTAAAGTGATTGGTATTTATGGTTCTTCCGATCCAGCCTATACACCACCATTATCAAATAAGGCTGAAGTGATGTATTTGAATATGCCTTGTAGCCCTTGTTTTCAACGTACTTGTCAATTTGAACATTTAGAGTGTTTACGTAACATTAAACCAATTGATGTCTTTAACCGGATTTATTAGTAAAATAACAATATGCCGACTTTATCTGTCTTTATAATTTGTATGAACGAAACTGAGATGTTAGCCGACTGCTTAGAGTCGGTTAAGTGGGCAGATGAAATTATTGTGCTAGATTCGGGTAGTACCGATAATACTTTAGATATTGCAAGAAAATATACCGATAAAGTGTATACCAATACTGATTGGCAAGGCTTTGGCATTCAAAAGCAACGTGCACAATCTTATGCGACGGGGGATTGGGTTTTTAGTATTGACTCGGACGAGCGTGTAACAGAACAATTAAAAGCAGAAATTCAAATTGTCATAAAAGAAAATAATCAATCAAACGTTTACGCTGTTCCAAGGTTACCTGACGTGTTTGGACATTTTCTACGTCACGGTGGTTGGTATCCAGCACGCAAAATTCGTTTATACGCGCGTAGTGTTGGAAAATATGGAAGTCAACGAGTACATGAAAAGTTAGAGTTTAATACGGCTGTTCAAACCGTTAACTTAAAACATGATCTATTACATTATACGTATAAAGATTTAGAACATTATCTTGTAAAATCGGCACAGTATGCTGCAGAGTGGGCGATTCAACGGCAGCAGCGCGGAAAGAAATCTTCGATTCTAAAAGGTTTGCTGCACGGCAATGGTTGTTTCTTTAAAATTTATTTTATAAAAGCCGGGTTTTTAGATGGAAAATATGGTTTTCTTATTGCCATGCTATCGGCACATTCAACTTTTGTTAAATATGTTGAACTTTGGTTACGAAATAGAAAAGTTAAAAAATAGAAAGGTTAAGAAATAAAAAAGAATTATTTTAGAAAATGTTGAGCTATTTCTTTTGCTGCCTGTTTTATATCAATACTCGACATATCTTCAGCTTCACTTGATTCTGGTGGAGAAAAAGCAAGCCGGTTTTTTTCTGAATTTAATGTTTGCCAACGTAAAGAGGTTGCTGAACGACGCCGAGTATAAAAACCAGCGGTTGGTCTATCGAGTACTCCCGCAATATGTAAAGGCCCAGTCGAACCACTAATAAAGCAATCAGCTAATTGTAAATGTTGGCAAAATTTTTCTAGTCCATCTTTTGATTCATACAGTAGTCTTGAGCCGATTATTTTTTCATAAACTTGCGATGCAGGAAGTTCTTCATTAGGCCCATAGCTAACAATTATGGTTAAAGTCGACAATTCTTGTAATTTATTGGCAAGTTGTGAAAACTGTTCAGTCGAAAGATTTCTAGCTGATCCTCCTGAGCCTGGATGAATAAATACAAGTTGATGGTCTACCGGTATGTTATGTTTGGCGAAAAATTCTTGTTTTAAATCGATATTAAGTTTTGAATCGAAAGTTAAAAATGGTGCTTCTACGGTTTTGAATGGTGATATATTTAGCTGCGACAGTAAGTGTTCCGCGAGTTCTTGATTATAGCGGTGCTCTGGCTTTTCAGAGCGAGAACGGTGTTGGGTAATTCGATGGTTATAAAATATTTGAGCGAGTTTGGTTGCTGGAGCAATACGAATCGGTATTTTTGCTAGAAATACTGAAAATCCAACATGAAAACTTGAAAATAGAGTAATAACAACATCATATTGTTGTTGCTTGAGTACTTTAAATAAACTCAAGGTTTGAGAGAGTGAATTGGACTTATTGCTTGAAGCGAGTGACATGGGATCAACGATCACATGATCAATAAATTCACACATTTCTGCGATTGGCGCGGTATAATTCGATACCAGAACATGAATTTCAGTATTAGGTAAATTCTTCTTTAGAAGGGCAAAAGTTGAGAATGAGACGAGTAAGTCGCCTAATTTGTCATTTCTAACAACAAGAAGTTTTTTTGGTTTATTATTGTATTGCATCGAGTAAAATATTTTACGGTTTAGGGGCAATAAAAGCTAGAATTTTAAGAAATGATTGTACATTATTTTGAGTATGATTTTATAGAGGTAACAGAATGTCAAAGCGTGCCTGTGTCGTTTGTGAAACAAATGAAAATACAGATGATTATTGTAGTATGGATGGTCAAAGTTATGTGATATGTAACCACTGCGGGCTTATCTATGTAGATAAATTATTAGAAACAAGAGATTTATATAAGGCTTATAGTGGTAATTTCATAAAATCCTTTAGACGAAAACTTGTTGCGCCTTTTCGTACATTAAAAAATTATAAAAACTTTGACATTCAAAAAAATCGCGCAGAAGAAATTATAAATTTTTCAGTTGATAAAGTAACAAGCATGAGTGAAACGAAAAAATATCTCGATATTGGTTGTAATCGGGGTTTCAATTTGGCTGCTGCTCATAAAAAAGGTTTAAATGTCTACGGTATTGAGCTTGTACCTGAACTAATTCGTCCATTTCTCAACACTTATCCTCAATATAAAGACCAAATTTTTTCGGAACGTTTCGAAGATGCAAAGCGAAATTTAACTTCAGGTACTTTTGACTTAATTACAGGTATTGATGTAGTTGAGCATTTTGAAGATGTAGTAAAAGATTTAGAAGGAATTTTTGATATTTTAAAACCAGGTGGTGTTGTTGTTTTTCAAACACCTGATGTTGCATGTGATAGAGCTAAACAAGATAAATGCCATTGGGGAGCATTAAAGCCACTAGAGCATCTACATCTTTTCAGTGGTGAAAATTTGGAAATATTGGCAAAGCGTATTGGTTTTTCAAATTATAGTTTACATAAAGAGTTTGAAGAGGCTGATGGTAATTTTGTAGCCGTAATGTATAAATAATATTAACTGCATGGTAACTTAAGTTTAATTTATTTGATAATAACTAAAGAAAAGTACATAAGATGAAATTTTGGTTTACACGTGGCGCTTGGGTTTCTAAAAAAACACAAGAAAAATATAAGAATATTGTTCCTGATGAAATAAAGAGTATTGCTATTATTCGACATGCAGCTTTGGGCGATATGATATTAACAAGAGCTTTTATTGGCGAAGCAAGAAAATTTTTCCCAAATGCCTCTATAACACTGAGTGTTGTTAGTAATTATAATTACGGCGTACCTAGTGACATGGTTGATCGTGTCCATGTTGCAATTGGTAGTGACCAACGCCATATATCTAAACGTGATCAAATTAAAAAAGCAAAAGAACTAGGGTATCACGATATTATTTTTGATATGACAGTTTCGACTCGTTCCTTATTACTATGCTTGGTTAATAAAGCCGGAATAAAAGTGAGTTTTCCTTATCGAAATTGGCAGAGAATATTTTATGATATTTGTATTTGTCGATCAGATATGCAATTTGAAGCTGAAACTCTTTTGGATATGTTACGTTTATTTGGTGCTAATGTATCGATGCCGCCAAATTCACATATAAATGTTCCTGCAACTAAAAGAGATAAGCCGTATTTCATTTATTTCACTACTGCATCGATTGCAAATAAATGTTGGCCAGTTGAAAATTTTGCTGAATTGCTTAAGAAATTGTCCTCTCAGTATAGTGGTTATAACCACATTGTTCTTGAAGGTCTGGCTGAATGGGAGTCAGTATCGAATTTAATAGATTTAGCCACAAGCAGAGGTGAAATAAAAAATATACAAGTACAAAAAGCTATGCAGTTAGATGAGACATATGCTTTTTTAAAAGGTGCTGTTGCTGTTATTGGAAATGACACGGGCATTCGAAATTTAGCTATATGCTGTGAGACACCAACGATTGGTATATTTTCATCAGTAGTTTTATATCGTTATTGGCCACGATATGGTAATCATGATGTAGTTTATAATGCAGATGGAAGTATCCCATCAGTAGATGACGTCCTAGCGTCAGTGAACAAATTAGTAAAAATATAAACAATGTTAGCAGATATTAAACAAAAAATATTGGTTGTTCGTGTTGGTCGAGTTGGTGATATGGTTATGATTACCGCAGCTTTAAATGCTATTTTAGAGCACTACAAACAAGCTGAAGTACATGTTCTAACCGGGAATGATGGTAAACGTGTTCTTAATAATTTTAATTCTCGAGTAACACATTTTTATGGTTATAATCGTAAATCACTTAATGTTTGGTGGTTAAGATATAAGTTAAAAAAATTAATTGGTTTTGAAAATTATACGCATATCTTTTGTTTCGAGACAAAGCCAAGTTATTTGAAGCTATTTTCAAAGAGTCAAGCCGAGATCTATGTCAACGAAAATTGTACCATCGATAAGAATTTTGCTTGGCATTGTTTGCAAACGGTTTCTAGAGCAACCAAAAAAGAGGTTAACAATTGGGTAAACTTGAACGTTTCTGATGCCGCAATTGAAAAGTCAGATAAAATATTCAATGAAAATGATATCGATAAAAACAAATTTATCATTGGTTTGCATCCAAGTTTCAGTGGTTTGAAAAAACTAAAATTTCGTAGTCAACGCAGCTTACATGAACGCGGTTGGCCAGAAGAATATTGGGCTGATTTAGCAATCAAGCTGTCAGAGTATGCAGAAGAAAATAATTTAAAGTTAGAAATTATCATGGACCTCTTAGAAGAAGATCGACATTTAGGCGAGCGAATTGTTGCATTAAGTAATAACGCAATAAAAATGATTATTCCTGCAATGAACTTTGAACGATATAAGGCGACACTCAAATCTATGGATTTACTCGTTACACCAAATACTGGGCCAATGCATGTAGCAGGTGCATTAGGTACAAACATGGTTGCATTATTCTCGGTCGAAGCACCTGATAATTGTGGGCCTTATGTTCCCGCAAAACAATATACAGCACTACTTGCAGAAGATATGACTAATCCTGAACTTGGTTTGGCTGCCATATCTGTTGATCATGTCGCTGAAGCATGTAAAACTTTTATTAATCGTGCTGGTTAGGTGTATGGAAAAAAGTAAATAATTACTCTAGTTGGTGGTAGTGGTTAGATTGGATGGGGTTTACAACGAAGTGCCACATTCATTAGGTAAAGTGCTTACTTTTAGGCTTAGACTCTATAAAATACTATATAGAGCATAGTCAACAGGAATTAATTAATTCACCGTTAGCCTTATTCTTCAGAAGAATACTATGGCGTATTTTAAGTATTGGTTAATAGTTTACGTATGAGCATAATCGAGAATAAAAATAAAAATAATTACGTAATATACGATGCGGATTTTTTTGATAATCTAGCCGATATTAGTTTTGAAGTTAAAACCTGGGCTGCGCGCAGTGCGATTATCGGATTTGCTGAAGGACGCGGCACGACATTTTTTGTTGAGTATCAGGGGCGAGAATTAGTTCTGCGCCATTATAAACGTGGTGGAAAAATCGCTGAGTATATTGACGATAACTATTTTTGGCTGGGTCTATCATTTACTCGAGCTTGGCGTGAATTTAAATTATTAGATACGATGTATAAGTGTTCATTACCCGTGCCCCGCCCAGTTGCCGCGCAGGTGATTAAAGAAGGCTTGTTTTATAAGGCTGACCTTATAACGCAACGTATCAGACATACACAATTATTACTTGTAGCATTGAAAGAGAATAGCCTTGAACAAGGGCATTGGGTTGCGATGGGTGGTATGGTTCGACGGTTTCATGATAAAAATATTCATCATGTCGATTTAAATGTAAAAAATATTTTACTTGATGATGGTGGTCGTTTTTATTTGATTGATTTTGATAAATGCAGTCAAAGAAATGTGTCGCAGTATTGGAAGCAAGCGAGCATTAATCGTTTAAAAAGATCTTTAGAAAAATCATGCCGACTAGATTCGAGTATTGTTTTTAATGAAGATAACTGGAAATGGTTTTTGCAAGGCTACGCAAGCTAGATATTTAATTCAGAATAGCTCTGGCTTATTTCTGTAAGATAAAGTTCGAGTATATTTTCCTGCTGTTGAATTAATTGTTTAGCATTTTCTTGAAATTCTACATTTACTTCAGGTTTATCTAATAGCAATTGAATTGTATCCGGTAATGTTTCAATACTTTCAACTTGAATTCCTGCGCGCTGTTTAATAAATAGTTCTGCTTCATCTTTGAAATTAGACATATAAGGACCGAACACAACAGTTTTGTGTGCTTGCGCAACCTCTAAAATATTCTGCCCACCTTTGTTAACGAAAGAGCCCCCCATTAAGACAAACTCAGCCCCAGCGATAAATGAAACAAGTTCACCAAACGTATCGGCAATATAAATTTCCGTTTCATTCGTTATTTTTTCGTTCTTGCTTCGAATCGCGGCATCTAAATTGAAGGCTGATAGTTGTGTCATTATTGTCGTTAAACGTTTCGGGTGACGAGGAACAATAACAAGTAGGTGCTTTGTATTACTAGTTTGTTGAGATTGTATCCAAGCCTTTACTAATAGCATCTCTTCATCGTCTCGAGTTGATGCAGCTAAAACGTATGGCAGGGTTGTTTTAAAGGCTTTAACACTACTAATTTTATTGTTGTGGTAATATTTAATATTGCCGATTGTTTTAACAATGGCTTTCTTTGCACCTAATGCAATAAACCGCTTGCTATCTTCATCGCTGCGTGTAAATACAAAATTAACACTTTGCAGGCACTCGGCATATCTCTTTGTTAACCACTTGGCTGCATGTACCGTTTTTTCAGATAGACGACCGTTAATTATCGTAATGGGAATGTTTTGCGATTTACAAGATAAAAATAAATTAGGCCAAAGCTCGGTTTCTATAATAAAAAGGTGCTTAGGGTTTGTTTTCGATAAGAATTTATTCGTCGTCATTTTCCAGTCAATAGGAAGGTAATAATGTTGAATAGAATCAGAAAAAATACTCTGAGCGCGAGCAGCCGACGAAGGTGTGTTGGTTGTTAATAAAACGGTATTACGCATATTGAACTTTTCAATTAGAGGAATCGCAGCATTAAATTCACCAACAGATGCTGCGTGTATCCAAATTAAATTACCTTGTTTTATTTGTACTTTAGATAGATTAAATCCCAAGCGTTGGGTGAAGTACCTAAGGTCTTTATTCTTAATTGCTATCCATAACGTATAGATAATGATAGGCAAGATTAATAATTTGAGTAGGATTTGGTAGCGGTTCATACGTTTAATAATTATTTTATTAAACTGGATATTTTTTTGAATTGACTATGTTTTGAATCACGTAACCATTCGAAACAAATTGATTCCGAATTACTAATAACACAATCTGCCTGTCGCATTCGTTGTAATGCATTTTTATAATTATGTTTAGTTCGTGAACAAACGGCGTCTTCAGAAATAAATACTTGGTAGTTATCGTTTTGTAATTCAAGTGCAGTTTGTGTTACACATATATGCGCTTCCATTCCTACAAGTACCACTTGCTTTTTATTTAAGGATTCAAGTGTTGTAATAAAGTCCTGATTGCTTGCACATGAAAAACAGTTTTTTTCTTTTATTAAAACGTTATCAGGTAAACTAGATGTTATGTTAGATAATGTTGCACCTAAGCCTTTTGGGTATTGTTCAGAGACAATAACGGGAATACTCAATAGTGTAGCGGCTTTGCTTAGTAGATTAATTTTTTCGGATACTTTTTTTAATACCTTCTCAGGCATTGCCGTACTCAGGCGTTCTTGGATATCTATAATAACAAGTACGCTTTTATTGTCGTTGCAAAGTAATGAGGTATCCGATGTAACTGGCATTAATGGATCCAACGGCTAATTTTTTCTAGATCAGTAGTGGTTAATATGCCGGCTGCTTGTTTAAGGCGTAAGGTTTCCAATAAATAATCATAACGTGCGCGCGAATAATCTTTTTTCGATCTAAATAATTCGCGTTGAGAATTTAATACATCGACTGTTGTGCGTGTTCCTGCTTCATAGCCTGCTTGCGTTGTTTCTAAGGCTTTCTCACTAGAAATAACCGCTTGCTTAAGCGCGTTTACTTGGCTTATTTTTGCAGTAACGTTTAGGTAGGCACTACGAACTAAACGCTCAGCCAATCTCTTTGCCTGAATATGATTTTGTTGTGCTGCTGTATAAGAGTAGCGGGCTTGAGTTGTCTTAGATGAGGTCAATCCACCTTCATATAATGGTAAATTAAATTGTATTGAAATAGATGTTTGATCTGTTTCTCTTGCTCCAAAAAAACCGCCACCCACATTGATATTGCTACGTTGAGCAACGAGATCTAAAGTAGGTAAATGCCCCGCGCGTTGTATTGAAACTTCGTCTTCTGCTATTAACATATTTTGTTTAGCTGCTTGTAAGGCTAAATTATTTTTTAATGCGAGCGTTATCCATTCGGTTATGTTTTCTGGTTGAGGAGATAATAAGTTTATCTCTTTTGTTAAAGGTTGGATATTTGTATGTAACTGGCCGGTTAATTCTCTTAGTTTTTCCTGCGCAATGAGAACGCCATTCTTCGCCACGATGACTTGGGCGGTAGATTGGTCATAACGCGAACGTGCTTCATGGACATCGGTAATCGCAATTAGACCGACTTCAAATTTTTGTTCAGACTGCAAAAGTCGACGTTTTAAAGCTTTATGCTCAGTATTATTAAATTTTAAATCATCCTTTGCTGCAAGAATATCGAAGTAACTATTTGCAACACGCAGAATTAAATCGTGCTTGGCTAAATCAAAATCCGCTTGTGCTTTAAGTACAATGGCATTGCTCTGGCTTACGCGTGAAAAACTGTTTTGTCGATATAGTGCCTGGCTAATTGTTAACGTGTAGCCATCATTATCGTAATCATAAGAGGCGCCGCTGCTTTTTATTTCATCGTCGAAGTTAGTGCGGTGAGCATATAGATTAACTTGAGGGAGTACCGCAGCCCAACTTTGAGTATGTTCCTGTTTTTTTGCCAAGTAACTCGCTTCGCTACTTAAATACGTAGGGTCACTTTTTTCCGCCAAGCTATAAATTTCAAATAACTGAGATTCAGCACTTAATTGTTCTGCGTATGTGTGCGGCTGCAACAGGAATAGTGCAGATGAGAAAATAAAAGAGGTGACAAAATGCCGGTTATTCATTGTTTTAGTAACGCTTCATCTCCGGCTCGACGTCTTGAGCCCAAGCTTCCACTCCTCCAGTTAGGTTAACTAAATTGGTGAAATCTAATGATTCCAAATAACGAGCCACTTGTCGACTCCGAATACCATGATGACAGATTACAATGATTTCTTCTTCAGGATCGAGTTGCTCGGCATACTCTGGAATTTGCCGCATAGGCACCAGTTTGGAGTTTTCTATGTGGCATTTTTCATACTCCCACGGTTCGCGTACGTCGAGCAACAGAGGAGGTGGCGTATTAGAATCAGCAACAGACTGTAAGTAAGCCTGCAACTGATCAGCAGTAAAATGTCGCATTTGTGGGCTGGTAATGTAAGGGTTAAATAACGTTAAAAGCTAAATCGCGCGGGTTCTGGCGCATTTTGTAAGCAAGGGATAACCGTTTCAAATAAGCTTTCGCGTGTAAATTCATTTTCACCAGTGCGAGTAATCAACATTACTTCCATATTCGGCTCATCGCCAACAACCACTAATAAACGGCCATTAATGTTCAGACTTTTTTCAAAGCTATCCGATAAGGCTGGGGTTGAGCCTGTTACCAAGATAACGTCATAAGGTGCATGAGCATCCCAACCGTTAGCACCATCGCCAATTTCAAGCGTTACGTTGCTAATATCGTGGCTTGCAAGCTTACGACCCGCACTGCTGCTTATTTCTTGGTCAATATCCACGCTGAAAACACGAAGGGCTAAATGCGCAAGGAGAGCCGTCATATAACCACTGCCAGTACCAATTTCGAGTACGGTTTCGTGTGGCTGAACATTTAAAGCCTGTAAAAAACGGGCTTCTAAGCGAGGCGGTAACATTAATTCGCCATTACCTAATGGAATTTCGAAGTCAGAGAGGGCGCAATTTTTGTATTCTTCAGGCACAAAATCTTCGCGGTGAACTTCATTGAAAAGCTCTAAAATTTCGAGATTAAGCACATTCCAAGGGCGGATTTGCTGTTCAATCATATTAAAGCGCGCAGTTTCAAAGTTCATATCGATAATTCCATGTTGAATATTATTATGGGAGCAAGGTTAAGCGCTTTACTCAGTTCAGGCAAGCTATCGATGCTTAAAAGTCTATTCTATGTTCTGTTAGACCGATAAAAAAAATGTATATATAATTGTAACTATATGTTTTTAAAGTGTTTTATGGGGTTATGTAGATGGCTACTTAAAAGGGAGAAGTTAAAATGTTTAAGCTTGTAACGGGGACGCTAATTTTCACACTAATTGCTTGTACCGAGAAACTGAATGCAGAGTAGGAATCTGTGGATGTTGCTGAAGGCTCCAAATGGGTCGCACTAGCAAAAGTACTAACATAACCGATCTGTTCTATACCTTATATATTATATATTTGGGGCTGTTGGGATGGCTACGATTTATTAACATCTTCCTCGTCATTCCCGCGCAGGCGGGAATCCATGCCGGCTAATGAAGGTCTTGGAAACATTATTCAGTGATTCACATGAATCCAGGATAAATTTTCTGTGACTTACTGACTTAAATACTATAGATTCCCGCCTGCGCGGTAATGACAGCGAACAACACTATACCCACTAAACTTATAAGTGCTTACTAAGCTTGCAATCCCACCACCCAAGCAGCGATAATGAATGCTTATCGCTAGGGGAGCCTACCAAACTTGTAAAAGTTTACTGGCTGAGAGTTTTACCCTTTGAACCTGAACGGTCAGTACCGGCGTAGGAAAGCGTGAGTCACAAGTTTTATGTTTATTTTCCGTGGCATACCCTCGATCACACCTCAGTACTCGTTATCCGTTCGCCCCATATTGAATTCAATATCGAATAATTGAGGATATTTTCATGAGTGCACAACCCGAAGATTTTTTAAGCAAAACCGCAACCCTAAACGACGCCTCAATTCAGCCATTCCCAAATTCAAAGAAAATTTACGTAGAAGGTAGTCGGCCAGATATTCGTGTACCCATGCGTGAAATTACGCTTTCCGATACAGAAACAGACGCCGGTGTAGAAAAAAATGCACCACTGACAATTTACGATACATCTGGGCCTTATTCAGACCCGGATGTAACCATCGACATTCGCAAAGGCCTCGCCGATATTCGTAGCCCGTGGATAGAAGAACGTGCAGACACCGAAGTACTCGAAGGCCTAAGTTCTGCCTATGGCCGAGACAGCGCAACTGATACCGATTTAGATCACATGCGTTTTGAACACCACATGCGTAAACCGCGCAAAGCATTAAAAGGCCAAGACGGTAAATCAGGCAACGTAAGCCAAATGCATTACGCCAAACAAGGTATCATCACGCCAGAAATGGAATACGTGGCGATAAGAGAAAATTTAAAATTAGAACAATACGCAGAAGAAGTTGCTAAACAACACCCTGGAAATAGTTTTGGTGCCAGCATTCCTAAAAAAATTACCCCCGAATTTGTTCGCGACGAAATTGCCCGTGGCCGAGCCATTATCCCCGCCAATATAAACCATACCGAATTAGAACCCATGATTATCGGCCGTAACTTTTTAGTAAAAATTAACGGCAACCTCGGTAACTCGGCACTAGGTTCAAGCATAGAAGAAGAAGTGGATAAAATGACATGGGGCATCCGTTGGGGTTCTGATACCATTATGGATTTATCCACCGGTAAAAACATTCACGAAACCCGCGAATGGATTATTCGTAACTCACCTGTACCTATCGGCACAGTTCCAATTTATCAAGCACTAGAAAAAGTAAACGGTAAAGCTGAAGACTTAACTTGGGAAATGTTTCGTGACACATTAATCGAACAAGCCGAACAAGGTGTCGACTACTTTACCATTCATGCCGGTGTGTTATTACGCCATGTACCCCTTACTGCAAAACGTACCACCGGTATCGTATCGCGTGGCGGTTCGATTATGGCCAAGTGGTGTTTAGCGCATCACAAAGAAAATTTCTTATACACCCACTTCGAAGACATTTGTGAAATCATGAAAGCTTACGACGTAAGTTTTTCATTAGGTGACGGCTTACGCCCCGGTTCAATACAAGACGCAAACGACGAAGCACAATTTGGTGAACTCGAAGCACTCGGCGAGCTAACAAAAATTGCCTGGAAGCACGACGTACAAGTCATGATAGAAGGCCCCGGCCATGTTCCTATGCACATGATTCAAGAAAACATGACGAAGCAGTTGGAAGAGTGCGACGAAGCACCTTTCTATACACTTGGGCCATTAACAACCGACATCGCACCGGGTTACGACCACATAACATCAGGCATCGGCGCGGCGATGATAGGTTGGTTCGGTTGCGCCATGTTATGTTACGTAACACCTAAAGAACATTTAGGTTTACCAAATAGAGACGATGTAAAAGAAGGCATTATCACCTATAAAATTTCTGCACACGCAGCGGACTTAGCCAAAGGCCACCCCGGCGCACAAATACGCGACAACGCCATGAGTAAAGCGCGTTTCGAATTCCGTTGGGAAGATCAATTTAACATTGGTTTAGATCCAGACCGTGCAAGAGAATACCATGATGAAACCATGCCCAAAGAAGCGCATAAAGTCGCACACTTTTGTTCAATGTGTGGACCAAACTTTTGCTCAATGAAAATCTCGCAAGACGTTCGCGACTATGCCGCGAAAGAAGGCATCGGGGTAGAAGTAGTCATGGAAGAAGGGATGAAGGCTAAGGCTGCTGAGTTTCAAGAGCAGGGTAGTGAGATTTATACTAAGGCTTAAGCTTGGCTCTTAGTAATAATAAAAAAGCCTGTTTGAAGCAGGCTTTTTTATTTAAGCCGCTTTAGAATTAATAATAGTCTTACCAATATTTTTATTACTAACCCCCAATGCCAATAAAGATTTAATCAACAAATCTAAAGAAACAGAACGATCACCCGTTTCCATTTTCGCAACACGAGACTGACTCGAATCAATTCGTTTAGCAAAATCTTTTTGGGTTAAATGTTGTTTGGTTCTTTCGTGTTTTAAACAACTAGCCAATTTAAGTTTAAGTTCAATATAAGCTGCTTCCTCTTCAGTTAATTCTAAAAAATCAGCCGCACTACCAACTTTCCAACCACTGGCTTCAAGTTTCTTTTGTTTAGCTGCTTTCATTGTCATACCTCTTAATTCTATCTTTGCATGTATCTATAATATGCTTGGGTGTTGTGTTGGTTTTCTTATCAAAAACTTCCAGTAACACAAGCGCATCAGCATCGGTTCTGTACACAATTCGCCAAGTACAGTTTTCATCATTAATACGTAGCTCATGGCAACGTCGCCTAATCGTTGGCATCGGGCGAGATTGTGGCATAGCCAATTTAATTCCTTGCTGTAATTGCCTCAATAGATAACCGGCTTCAAGCCGAGCTTCTAGAGAAAAAGGCGGGGTTCGAACCTCACCATGCAACCAGACTAAATCCTTGTCTTTTGGGCTCATAGGATAATAATATGTCAGATATGGTATATTTTCAAGGGGATATTTTTTGCGTATTTTGTTCAAATCTATGATATTGGACAATGGTACATTTTAAAGATAAGTTAACTGATAAATCAGGTAGTTAGGGTTTGTTTAATGTAGTGCAGTTAAGCGTGAAGCTTAATATAAAGTTTTTACTCTGGAGTACTCCCATTTTTCCGTACAACGGGTTAAGCAACATTCATCATCTCATACTCTACAGGTGTTTTAAATCCAAGTGTTTGATGTAGTCGTTGCCGATTATAAAATACTTCAATGTAATCAA
>Ga0316205_10000401_pt1 | contig 84125 bp, 95 predicted proteins | sample 3monthpyrite_MG_FD_204941 | JGI IMG/M metagenome (GOLD analysis project Ga0316205, IMG submission 204941) | Microbial mat bacterial communities from mineral coupon in-situ incubated in ocean water Damariscotta River, Maine, United States -... | ecosystem: Environmental > Aquatic > Marine >...
ACCTTTCTCAGCTAAAACTTTTGTAATCGCAGCTGTTAATGTAGTCTTACCATGATCAACGTGACCAATCGTTCCTATATTACAGTGCGGTTTATTACGCTCAAACTTCTCTTTAGACATATCTTTAATATCCTATGTATTAATATTAACTTGTTACATTTCTTATCTGGAGCGGGTGGCGGGAATCGAACCCGCATGACCAGCTTGGAAGGCTGGGGCTTTACCACTAAGCTACACCCGCAATACATTCCATATAATCCTGATCATTTAAAGTGCAATGACCACATAACATCAGTAGGGGGCAGTATGTACATTATATTATTAATTATTACAAGAGCATTTTTAGCTTTTTTTAATTTTTTTTTGTTTATTACAATTTTCATCGTCTAAAATACACTAAAAATTACTGTTTTTCCTGAGATTATAAGCTTATTTTAGATTTATATATTTCCTTGAATATTCTTGATATATTATAAGATTATTAAATTAATTTTTTTGATATTTTGGTCTTTTTAAATGAGTAAACAATACATGGGCAATAATTATCACAATAATAACTTTGATTTCTTAAGGTTATTGGCGGCTTTTTTTGTTTTTTTCAGTCACTGTTACTCTCTTTATGGTTATGAGGAAATATTACATAAATATATTTCTTATGAAACATTGGGTGGGATAGGTCTTTCTTTCTTTTTTGTTATTAGCGGATATTTAGTGTGTGGTAGCTTGGATAAATCAGACAAAATATCATTCTTTGTAATTAAAAGACTACTTAGACTTATTCCTGCGTTATTTCTTATAGTTTTGCTCACGACATTTATTCTTGGGCCAATAATGACATTTGTAACTACTGAGGAATATTTTAAGAATTCTCATACATATACATATCTTTTAAATATTTTTATTTTTCCAATCCAATATCATCTGCCGGGCGTTTTTATTGATACAGAATTTAAATATATGGTGAATCATCACTTATGGTCTCTACCAATAGAAGCTAGCATGTATATTATACTTGTGCTGCTATTTATGCTCAAATTGATAGATATAAGATTTCTGGTGCCTTTGTTAATTTTTCTACTTGCTGCTTATTCTCAATTTCCACAATTTAATATGGATTATGAAAGGGTAGAAATTCTTGGAATGAAAAGAACATACTTGGCGAAATATGGATTCTTATTTTTTTCAGGAGTTCTAATTTTTAAACTAAGAGATATAGTTCCATTAAAAAGGGCTATATTCATTTTTTGCTGCTTAGTATTGGTTATGGTAATTGGAAATGAATTTGGGAATATTTTTGCAGCAATTGTTATCCCTTATATGGTTTATTATTTAGCTTATGCAAATCTTGGGAGTATAATAAGAAATATAGGTAAATATGGAGATTTTTCTTATGGCTTTTATTTATACTCATTTCCTATACATCAAATCTTTGTACAAATTTATGGTCAGAATATAAATTTTGTACTATTTATGGTGCTAAGCTTTTTTGCTACATTACTATGCGCAATAATTTCGTACTATGTCATAGAAAAACCAGCGCTTAATCTTAAAGGTAAAATTAAGAAAAAATATTATGAATAATTATCGTAATCAATCTAGCTATTGAAATCAAATTAATCACCACCACAGCATTTGCATTTCGGATCAGGAATAATTTTGATTTTTCTGCTTTCGGAATTGAGAGCATCAAATATAATGAAGTGTCCTGCTAAAGATTCTCCAATACCAAGTAATTCTTTTATTATCTCTGTTGCTTGCCATGACCCCATTATTCCAGCAACACTACCTAGGACTCCTGATTCGGAGCATTTAGGGGCAGTTCCTGCTGGGGGGATGTCTGCATATAGGCATCTGTAACATGGTAGCTCATTATTGGTAAATGCTTTGAATGTATATAATTGACCTACAAAGCCGGATATTGCAGCAGAGACTAATGTCTTTCTCTCTTTGTAGCATGTGTCGTTGATAAGGAATCTAGTTTCAAAGTTATCACTGCCATCAGCAACTACGTCATATTGGCTAATTATTCCCGATATATTATCTTTGTCTAGTCTCTTGTTGTATAGCTCTATTTCTATGTTCGGGTTAAGGTCATATACGGATTCAGATGCACTTTCAGTTTTTAGACATCCAATATCGTTTGTTTCGTGGATGATTTGTCTTTGAAGGTTGGATAGGTCAACTTTGTCATCATCTATAATTCCTATCTTGCCGACACCAATGGCTGCTAAATATAGAATTAGTGGTGATCCAAGTCCGCCAGCACCTACAACTAAAACAGATGAGTTGAGTAGTTTTTTTTGACCTTCAATAGATATTTCTTTTAGGGTAATATTACGTGAGTAACGGATTTCTTGATCTAGATTCATATATAAATATTGGTTTTTTGTATTATTGCTAAGAAGTTATACACTGCAGTTATATATTATATACGCAAAAAGAAAAAAAGGGATAGATTTTTGATTCCCAGAGGAAAGAAAAATGCGTATCCCTAAAAATGATGAGTAATAAACATGTATTAATAGTCCAAAAAAGTTCTCTTAGGTCCAAGGAAACGTCCTGCAATTATCGGAGCGAAAATTATCAGAAAGTCAGATTGGCTAATTCCTAAAAAATTATCAAAGACAAAATTAAACTGTTCAATACTCAATTTTCCATTTTGATAGCCTATATCTACAAGATATAAGAAAAAATAGTTTAAACACAGGCTTACTACAAAAATTGTTGCAAAGCCGATATGTAATGTTCTTTTGTCTTTATGTTTACGATATTTTTGGTAAAAACGAAAAATTTCGGCATAAAGTAGAAACAACAAAACAAATAGTAAAACTAATCCATATACTACAAAAACATCATATTCACCGTTCATAATAGACCTCCTTAAGTTAAAGTCTTGAAAAGTTGATGTTAAAAGTTTTATGATTAACGTCCTTGTTAAATCACAGTAAAACTACAAAGAATACATTTTTTTGCTTTTTTCAAACGCTGCTTCAAATCCAAAAAGTATTCCAAAAATAGATGGAAAAACAAGTAGGATTAATTCGCTATTTGTAAGAAAGATAATGCCTCTGTCCATAAAGAATTCAAAATATATTGGATTCAATTGTAGAGAGTTATATTGCTTTATTACATAGTTTAAAAAATATGCATATGATCCCATATTTGCAATCATAGTTATTAAGATTAAACCTAAATAACCATGCTTATTTTTTCTTCTGTATAAATACGCAAGAGTAAAATAAGTTAATGTGAATATAGAAAGATATGCTGCGGTTACATATGTGACGATTGAATTGATATCCATCAGAAATTACCTTTTTAATAAATATAAGGAATATAATTACGGAATTGTAATTATGATTGATACTACTAAACAAAATAAAACAAAGAATAACGCAACAAACTTTTTTAAAAACCAATGATATTAATTAACTTCATTGTTATCATTATCTTTTTTCTTTGTTGAGTGGAGGCCGAAAATTAAACCTACAAAAGTGGGTAAAACTATCATTATCCATTCGCCTTTAGAAAGAAAAAAAGAGCCATCATTTATAAAGATATTATGTACTTCATAATATGTGGGGTTACTAATTATTAGGTTACCTATGAATTTATACGTTATACAATTAATAACGAAAAATATTAAGATTAAGCCTAAATATCCATATTTTTTTGTTTTCACGCCGTAGAATGAAAGTAAAAAATATACGAAAAAAAATACAAAAATATACGCAAGTATACTGTATTGAAACTCAAATGGGTTCATTATTTTGCCTTTTGAATATTAAGAGTAATGGGTATAATTATAGGGAATCTATAATTACGCTTGGTACTGCTAGATAAAGTACGCTAAAGAATATAACGTAAAAAACACAAAAATTTGGTTAAGAAATGCCATATATTCTATAGTAATTAAAGAAATAATGCAATTTTTAATTTATATATCTGAAATGGTGAAAAATATTTAAAATCAAAGTAGGAAAAATTTACCTAATAATTAATAAATATGATGATAAATAGACACAGTTTTATTTTAGTAAAATATTTTTTTCAATAACCTATTTTTTCTATTTGACTATTGGTGTTTTATACCTCTATAAAACCAAGAGGGGCTATATGTTGTATTTGTGCAAATAAATTTCACCACATGTAGTATGGGTTGCCAGTTTTGTAGGAATGTGTGACTGGCAACCATTTTATAAGTAAAATTTGTTTCGTTGTGTGTAATTAGTTATTGAAACAGATTGATTTGTAACTCCTGAGGATGTGTGGAATATAGCAGTTTCTTGCTGCTTTTTTAGGGGTTGTTGGTGTGACAAAAGATTTAGTAAAAAAGTCAGATAAAGATATAAGCGTGATTATTGATGAAAATGATCTGCTTAGCTCTTATAGTTCAGATACAGTTTATCGCTTAAGATATAATGATATGTGCTATGACTATATTAGCCCTTCTGTTACAAAATTATTAGGGTTCACTCCTGAAGAAATCAAAAAAATAAATTTTAGATCTCTTATCTCAGAAACAAGAATGGTTACTGATGGTCTTAATACATTGTCCTCATTTGAAGAGCTTGAAAAGAAAAGAAGGCATGGTGATGTTGGTAAATGGCAAGCTGACTATCTTCTAAGAACTAAGTCGGGTGATAATGTCTGGGTTTCAGATATATCACATTCTTGGTTAGATAAAGAAGGGAAAATCATCGGTTCTGTTGGTTCTCTACGCGATATAAGCGATAGGGTGCTTGTTGAAGAGAAAATGAGAAAGAAATTGGAGAAACTTGCTAATATTGATTCTCTAACAGGTATAAGTAATAGAAATGTATTCTTTAGTGAGCTAGATAAAGAAATTAAAAGAATTCAACGCTCAGAGGAAGAGGCGGCAATTTTACTTATTGAAGTAGATAATTTCCGTAAAATAAATAATAAATTTGGTGATTCGGTAAGTGATGAGATCCTTATTAATGTAACGAAAAAAATTCAATCATGTTTACGCGAAACAGATCTTGCGGCTAGGTTAGATTCATATGAATTTGCTGTGCTACTTCCTGATACGCCAGCTAATGGAGCGTATTGGGTTGCTGAAAGAATACGCAATAGTGTTTTCGAAAATGAATGCACAATCAAAGGTGAGCAATCTCCGATTAGATGCAGTGTTTCAATAGGTATAGCATCTACTAGCAATGGAGAAGAAATCTATTCATCTGATTTATATAAATTAGCTGATACAAGGTTATATATTGCAAAGCATACAGGTAGAAACCAAGTTTCTGTTGATGAAGTTCTTCAAACTCACTAAGTTAATAATTGTTAGTTATTATATTTCTAGAGACAAGTTAAAGTACGTTTTTTACTCGTGCATTACTTAGGTGCTAATATCATGATTATTTGTATAATTTATGTATTTACAGCTATCTGAAAGTTCTATTCGGGAATAAGCTTAATATCATGATTATTGATATCTCTATTCTTTTTGATTCAAGAAAATGGCACTAATTTACTCGACTGAATAATTGCTCTTTAATATTGCTGCTGCAACTTTTCTTCCTTCTGCTATGAGTGAATTATATGTTCTACAAGCTGCACCGCTATCTACTATTTCCAAGCTAATATTATTTTCTCTAAATTGATTTTTTACAGCTTCAGGAATATGCAGAATTGTCTTACCTGTTCCAAGAATTAATAGTTCAATTTTATCTGATGATTGATTATTTACAACTAAAACAGCAGACACCAAAGAGGTGTAAATATCATCATTATCAGTAAAAGACCAATTTAGCAACTTATCATAATATATAATTATATTATCGCTAATTTTTTCATTATTTATTACAAAGCCATCATCGCTATAGCTTTTGATAATCTTGGTAGAGCTGTCGACTAATGGTGTAACGTCCAATGACATATTAATAATGTAAATCAGTTAATTATTATAAATATCTTATTTAATAGGTAAGCTATCTGGTTTAGTTTTCTTTATCCATAATACTATCATCATTCTTGTGAGTAATATTGCCGAGAACATTGAGCAGATGATACCAATTGAAAGTGTAACAGCAAAACCTCTAACAGGGCCAGATCCATACATGAATAAAATCATTGCAGCTATTAATGTTGTTGTGTTAGAGTCTACAATTGTTCTAAATGCCTGTCTGAAACCTAGGTCTACAGATGCATAGGGAGTTTTTCCCAATCTTAGTTCTTCTTTTATTCTTTCAAATATAAGTACGTTTGCATCAACTGCCATACCAAGTGTAAGGACAAGACCTGCAATACCTGGTAATGTTAATGTTGCATTGAAAAGTGAAAGTAAAGCTAACACCAAAAGGAGGTTAATCATAAGTGCGATATTTGAGAATAGCCCAAATAAGCGATAGAAAAAGAACATGCTTATTATGACAAGAACAAAGCCTACAATTGCAGCATTTTTACCAGAATTAATTGAGTCTTTTCCTAGGCTAGGTCCTACGGTACGCTCTTCTACAAATTCTATTTTGGTTGGTAAGGCACCAGCACGCATTAGTAGGGCTAAGTCATTTGCTGTTTCAAGAGAGTAATCGCCAGATATGATTCCGCTGCCACCAACTATTGGTTCGTTAATATTTGGTGCAGTTAAAACTTTGCCATCTAAAACAATGGCAAATGGTTTATTTACATTTTCACGAGTAATTTTAGCAAATTTCTTTGCACCAATAGTGTTGAATTTAAAATTAATGACAGGACGAGCATTTTGGAATATAGCTCTCGCATCTGTAAGCATATCTCCTTCAATCAATGTTCTGTTTTTTATCATATAATATTGCTGAGTTAAGTCATCAGGTCTATTGTTATATCCATCTAGAATGGTTGTTGATGGGTTTCTCTGGCCACTTTTACTAGTAGGGAATGGGTTGATCTCATCCATAAGATGGAATGTCATTTTTGCTTGTTCTGTAAGTATACGTTTAATCCTTTCTGGATTCTGTTCTCCAGGAACTTGTATAAGAATTCTATCTTCGCCTTGTCTTTGTATTATAGGTTCTTTAGTTCCCATTTGGTCGATTCGTTTTCTAATAATTTCAATTGTTTGAGAAAGAACCTGACTCTTTAACTCTTCAATATATTTCTCTCTATATTGTAATGTTACTGTTCCAGTCTCTGATATATTTATTTCTGCATCTCTTTTTAGGTCAGCTAGAATGTTTAGCATTCTTTCTTTTTGAGCAAGTTTTTCAAGTTCGAGAACAGCCTTTCCATTCTTTGTTCTTGGTCTTCTAAAGCCAATATCCACATCCTTTGCTCTCTGCTCTTTAACCTTGTCCTTGGCTTCATCTAATAGCTGAGTGACTTTTTCTTCATAATAGCTGTCAAAATCAATTTGCATTAATAGATATGATCCGCCTTGAAGGTCTAAGCCTAGATTAACTTGATATTCAGAGAAAAGATTTTCGTATTTATCTTTTGTTTCTTGGCTTACAAAGTTTGAAATTGATACATAGATAGCCCATAGGCAAACCGCAATAACAAAACCAATTTTCCATTTTGGAAATTCTAACATAATTTTATAAACCCTTTTAACCCAAAATTATTATACTATTTATATAATCACAATTCTCTATATATCAAGATCTGCTAGCTTTGCTTGTTTTATATAGATATTAACTATTCTGCTGATTTCTTATTTTTAGCTTTAGACTTCTTAGATGAATCCTTTGTAGAAGTGCTGCTAGATGTCATCTTAGAAAGTTTTTTGTACTCGCTATGATCTTTACTTACTTTATCTAATACGGAAGTTTTAAGAATATTAACAGTTACAGAAGGAGAAATTTCTACTTCAAAAAATTGATCGCCATCAACGGATTTCTTAATAACACCAGTAACTCCACCAGTTGTAATAATTACATCGCCTTTTGCAAGTGTAGATATCATGCTTGTAAGTTCTTTTTGTTTTTTGCTTTGTGGACGAATAAGAAAGAAATACATAATTGCAAATAATAATATAAGTACAATTATTTGACTTGGAGGTTCGCCTGCGCCTTGTTCTTGTGCAAAAGCATTGAAACTGATGCTGAAATTACATAACGATATAGCAATTAAACTAACTAACTTAGGCATTTTATTTTCTCCAAATGAAATATATTAAGGCAATATAAAGTATTAAATATTTATTGCAAGTATTACAGAAATATTGAGCTTACAAGCTTGGCTTCTATCCATTTTTAAGCATCTTATGAGGGTTTATAGATTTCTTTCCTTTTCTGATAGAGAAGTAAAGTTGTGGGGTTTTTACCTTGCCCGTATTTCCAACTCTACCAATTATTTGACCAGACTTAACAGTCGTTCCTTTGGTAACATAAACCTCTTTTTGGTGTGCATAGGATGTTAGCCATCCGCCGCTATGCCTTATGATAACAAGATTTCCAAAGCTTTTTAACTTTCTTCCAATATATGCAACGGTTCCTTTAGCCGATGACCTAATAGGAGTTCCTTCCTTGGCAACAATATTAATGCCATCGTTGCTTATGCCTTTAGTCTTTTTTCCATAATCTGAAATAATTTTACCTTTTATTGGCCAATAAAAATATTTAGGGCTTCTTTGTTTGTTATTTTTTGCTACATTATTGCTGTTCTTTTTCTTGGCTTTATTTTTCTTGGCAGTTGATGATGTCTTGTGTGCTTTATTTTTCTTATAATTGTTTTTAGAGTTTGCCTTTTTTCCTTTAGAGGGCTTACTTTTAGTTTTTACATATGATTTCTTTTTACTAGCAAATTCGTTTATAGAAAATGGAATTAGTAATTTCTCACCTGACTTAATAATATATGGCTCTTCTAAGCTATTGATTTGCACTAATCTTGTTATACTCGTATTGTATTTTCTTGCTATGCCATAGAGGGATTCACCTTTTTTTACTTTATGTAGACGGCTTTTAGGCAGTGTTAGTTTCTGGCCTTCTCTTAATCTATATGGTGGCTTAAGGTTATTAAGTCTAATAATCTCACGGCTAGAAACACTATATTTATTTGCTAGTATGAATAGCTGGTCGCCCCTTTTTACTGTAACTACTTTTTGTTTCGGCTGTTTAGGTTTCTTACTTGGTTTTACATAATGAGTTTTTTTAGTATTTAAAAAGCCCAGATTATTATTTAGCTCTGCCATTCTTATTGGCTCAGCACAAGATTGTATTAACAAGCATATAATAAGTAATGCAATTTTATTTTTTAATTTTATCAAACTATTACCCATTAACGATTTCTGAAGTTTGTTCTATAGTTCTTTGTCCATTCATATATGGTACTAAGATATCAGGAATAGTTATGCTTCCATCTTCATTCTGATAATTTTCCATTATAGCTACAATTGTTCTTCCAACTGCAAGACCAGAGCCATTAAGTGTATGAACAAACTTAGTGTTTTTTTCATTTTTAGATCTGTATCTACTATTCATCCTTCTCGCTTGGAAGTCTCCACAATTAGAGCAGCTTGATATTTCTCTGTATTTGTCTTGTGCAGGTAACCATACTTCGAGATCATAAGTTTTTTTGCTGCCGAAGCCAGTATCTCCAGAGCATAGTAACATAACTCTATATGGTAACTTCAGTTGCTGTAAAATATGTTCAGCACATTCTGTTTTTCTTTCAAGTTCCTGTGCTGAGTCTTCTTCTGCACATATTGTAACCATCTCTACTTTGTAAAATTGGTGCATTCTAATTAATCCACGTGTATCTTTGCCAGCAGAGCCTGCCTCAGACCTAAAGCAAGGTGTATGGGCTACGAAACGGAAAGGAAGTTTCTCTTCAGGTAATATATTTTCTCTAACTAAATTGGCTAGAGTTATTTCTGAAGTCGATATAAGCCATTTTCCATCAGTTGTAACGAATGCATCTTCCGCGAATTTGGGCAATTGAGAAGTTCCATACATTGCTGTGTCTTTTACGAGAAGGGGAGGTGATACTTCTTCGTAGCCAAATTTTTCAGTATGTGTGTCTATCATTAAATTTGATAATGCTCTTTCAAGTTTGGCAATATCCTTTTTAAGTACAACAAATCTAGAGCCTGAAATATTGGCAGCCTGTTCGAAATCAATTTGTGAGCCGATGAAATCTGACTCCAGATCTTCTCCAATTTCGTAATGTGCTTTTGGTTCAAAATCGAAGCTAGGTATTATGCCCCATTTTCTGATCTCTACATTATCTTCTTCGCCATTTCCCTCTGGTATATCTTTATCTAATATATTGGGTAACTCTAATAGTTTTGAATCAAGTTCTGAGAAATTATTGCTAGATTCTTTGCTATTAGAATTCTTGTTATCAGATTTTTTTCCACTTGAGCTATCTTTTAACTCTGCAATTTTTTGCTTAATTTCTTTAGATTCACTTATAATTGCTTGTGCCTCATCCTTTTTACCACTTGCCATCAATGAGCCGATCTGTTTTGCAAGCTCATTAGATTTTTGTTGTAGGTCTTGCAAGTTTGAAGTGCCAGATCTACTAGATTCATCAAGTTTTAATATTGCATCTGAGACAGGAGCAATTCCTCTTCTTTTCATTTCCTCATCTAGAAGATTAGGGTTTTCTCTTATCCATTTGATATTATGCATTATTATTCCTTATTATCTTCGTTGTTTTTCTCATTAGTATCTTCATTGTTTTCATTATCAATATTTATATCATTATCACTATTGTCGAGCTTGTAATATTGTTCTAAATCACTAATGTCATAGGTGTTTTGAAGCTCTCCATTTAGATCAGTAATTTGTGACTTTATATCTCCTTGCTCATCAAGTTCATGTATCGTTTTTTTAAACTCATTTGTGATATCCGAATATACGCTTTTAATTTTATAAATAACTTTACTTATAGATCTGATAATTTCAGGCCAGTCTTCAGGTTTGAAAATCAAAAGTGCTATTATTAGAACAAAACCAATTTCAGATAAGGAGATATCAAACATCGCATGAATCTATTGTTTATTTTTTGTCATTTGAATCAGATGTTTTGGACTCTTTAAGATTAGCTTCAGAAGAGGAGTTGTTATCTATTGAAGCTGCTGATGAATTGGGAGTATTATCATCTCCTGATTTTTTATTATCTTCATCACCTTTCAATCCATTCTTCATGTTCCTAACGCCTTTCCCTATATCACCCATTACTTTTGGTAGCTTTCCGCCTCCAAAAACTATAAGGACAATTATTAAAATTATGGCTATTTGCCATGGACCAATTCCCATTAAAAAACACCTAAATAATTATACATTAAAAAAAAGCATATTTTCGTAACTTGGTTTGATGAAAATACTATCACCAACTTTTAAATTACACATGCCATAATTGTTTACACGAAATCTTTTCGATAATCCAGTAATCTTAACATAAACTAAACTTGTTCCACCAAAAAAGGTAATTTTATCTACAATTCCCTCTAGTGAGTCTTTTGTTCCACTATCAACAATGGCCAAATGTTCAGGCCTTACATATAGCTTAAATATTGATGAGTCAGCGTTTGATTCCTGCACAAAATGAGTTATAGCTTTTTGACTCTTTTCAGAAAATACATCTAATATTTTTTTGCCAAAAGGTGTGGTGATATTATTATCACTTGATGTACATTCTATCACATTTAGTGACCCAAAAAAATCGGCGGTGAATAGTGATTCAGGCTCGTAATATATATTTCGTGTACTAGAATTTTCAATAATCTTACCTTTGTTAAGAATGCAGATTTTGTCCGATAGCTCCATTGCCTCTTGAGGGTCATGAGTTACAATAATTACTGTAGATTTTTTCTCTCTTAATGTATCGATAACATTTGTTCTAATTCGCTTTCTTATTACAGAGTCTAAATTTGCAAAAGGCTCATCGAGCAATATGATATCAGGCTGGCTTACTAATGTTCGGATAAGAGAAACTCTTTGTTGTTCTCCTCCGGATAATTCATGAGGGAATTTGTTTGCAATGTCTGGAAGGTCGAATAGCTCTAGATAATCTTTAGAAATTTCTTTTCTATTTTCATATATATATTTATTATTTTTTTTCTTAATTCCAAAAAAGATATTATCTTCGGCAGTTATATGAGGAAATAATGAAGGGTTCTGGAATACGATCCCCATTCTACGTTTATCTACAGCTATATTAACTTTTTTGCTCGAAATAACTTTGTTGTTAAGTTTAATCTCTCCACTCTGAATTTGTTCCAGTCCTATGATAGCTCTGAGTAATGTTGATTTGCCACATCCAGAAGGACCAACAAGTGAAATAACTTCTCCCTTGTTGATATTCAGGTTAATATTATCGAGTATGTTTTTTTTGCCATAGTTAAATGACAAATCTTTAATTTTTAAGTAATCCATTAATATTAAATACAATTGTTATTTATATATTGATATGTTTAACTGACTCTATGTAGTATAAGAGTTCAAATTATAAAAAACAAATGGCAATATGGAAAATACCAATATTAATGAAATAATCATTCTTTTGGCAGCAGCGGTTTTTATTGTTACGGTTTTCAAATTGCTAAATCTTAGTCCAGTATTAGGGTATTTAGCAGCAGGAAGTGCAATAGGCCCTTACGGTTTTAAAATTATTACTGATTCAGAATCAACACATCAAATTGCAGAATTTGGAGTTGTATTTCTTCTGTTCGCAATTGGATTAGAATTAACCTTTGACCGTTTAAAATCTATGCGAATGCATGTTTTTGGCTTGGGAACGGCACAAGTTATTATAACTGCATCAATAATCGGGTATTTTTCATCTTTACTAGGTGTTGGTGTCGCTGGTTCAATAATTATCGGAGTAGGTTTATCATTATCATCTACGGCGATAGTCTTGCAAATCTTGGGTGAAAGAGGTGAGGAGGCTACTCAGATGGGACGGCTATCTTTGTCTGTACTTATACTTCAGGATTTAGCAGTTGCTCCTCTTTTGATTATGGTAACTCTTCTAGCTCAGGATAATATAGAGCTAAGTAGTGTGATATCAGACGCTATAATTAAGGCTGCTGTAGCAATAATGCTTATTTTTACAGTTGGCTCTATGTTGCTTCGTCCTCTTTATAGATTGATTGCTTCTGCTCAAAGTCAGGAGTTATTTATAGCTACGACTTTGTTTATAGTTCTTGGCTCTTCGTTTTTTACTGAGTGGGCTGGTTTGTCGCTAGCTTTAGGGGCATTTGCTGCTGGATTGTTGGTTGCTGAAACAGAGTTCCGTCCTCAGGTGGAGGCTGATATTCTCCCCTTTAAAGGATTGCTAATGGGACTATTCTTTATGACTGTAGGAATGAAGCTTGACTATCATATTATTAGCGAAAATAGTTATCAGCTGTTATTTTTTACATTAATGTTAATCATCATAAAATCTTCTGTAGTTATGTTGTTATCAAGACTATTTGGCTTTAGGCGTGGCTGTTCTATTCAGGCTGGATTTTTACTTGCTCAAGGAAGTGAATTTGCTTTTGTACTTTTTGGTTTGGCTGCAAAAGAAGGTGTAATGGAAGAGGAGCTTACTCAAATTATAATGGTAGTTATTACACTATCAATGGCTCTTACACCTCTATTGCTTATAATGGCTAAGAAAATTGTTCGTAGGTTAGAACTTAAAAATCCAGTTCATTTGGACATAGGTGACATTACTAAAGAAACAATCGATTTAGATGGTCATATTATCGTTGCAGGTTTTGGTAGATTAGGAAGAACGATATGCGAACTATTAGCTTCAGAAAATATTAAATACGTGGCTCTTGATGATAATCCTACTAATGTACATAAGGGACGGAAAAAAGGCTATCCAGTATTCTATGGTAATGCTGATAGGATGGATATACTTAAATCATTAGGAATAGAAAGGGCTGAGTTAGTAGCCATTACCTTAGATAATGTAATGGAGTCTAATAAAATTGTAACAGCTATAAGCAGGTCATTTCCATTCTTGCCAATTATTGCTAGAGCAAAGGATAGGCGTCATGCTAAAGAGTTACGTCATGCAGGGGCAACAGTTGCTTTGGCTGAAATGTTCGAATCAAGTCTTATGATAGGCGGATCTATTCTTCAGTTTACTGGTATATCTGAAAATGAAGTAAGGAGGGTTGTTGAGAAATTTAGAGAAAAGGAATATCCTATTTCGAGCCGCAAAAATATTCTTCATACGAATATACTAAGATCAGTTAAAAAGAATCAGGTTATAAGCGATTCCGAGTCTACAGAAGATCATTAAAATTTATAATTAATTTGGTCAATCTCAATGTAGTAACATAGAGTATATTGATATATTATATATTTGTGATGCCATCTAATTATAAATATACTTAAGTACATAATTATGTCTTAAATTATGTTTAAAATTATATAGATTCTGGATTTATCTGCTTTTTTTCTTGTCTTATCTTAGCTCGGTTCATCATCTTATCACCTATGATTAATAGGCAGGGGGTGAATAATAAAGTAAGAATAGTTGCAAATGATAAACCACCAGCAATAGCGGTAGAAAGTTGGTTCCACCACTGGGTCGAAGGTGCGCCAAAAGTAACTTCTCTAGTAATGAAATTTATGTTCATTGATAGAACCATCGGTATAAGTCCTAAAACAGTTGTACCAGCAGTTAGTAAAATAGGGCGAAGTCTTTGTGCCCCAGTTCTAACAATTGCTTCAAAAGCGTCCAATTGATTATTAGTCTCACGCATTTTTGTATATGTGTCGATAAAGATGATATTGTTATTAACGACAATACCGGCAAGTGCAATTATACCAACTCCACACATAACAATGCCAAATGATTGTCCCGTAATTAGTAATCCAATAAAGACGCCTGTTGACGATAAGAAGACTGCGCTCATTATGATGAAAGTATTATAAAATTTATTAAATTGGAATAGTAGCACTACAACCATTGCAGAGAGGGATAGAATGAAAGCTTTGGTCAGGAATGCACCTGTTTCTTTCTGCTGTTCATCATCACCTTTAAATTTTATAGATATGTTTGAGTCAATTTTTGAATCTTTAAGTATTGCTTTAAGTTCACCAAGTTTTTTATTAACCTTAACATTTTCGCCAACATCAGCACCAATTGTATATACTCTCAATCCATCAGTTCTGTTGATTCTACTTATTTTTTGATGAGCAACTCGTTCCACAAAATTACTAATTGGAATAGAACCATTTTTAGTTATAGTTTTAAGGTCGTCTAGTTGTGATATATTCCTGTATTCTTTAGGAAAACGTAGCATTATATCAACTTCGTCATCGTTGTCATTAGGGCGGTAGTCACTTACTTTTAGACCATTGCTAGTAAGCTTTATAAAGTTACCAATAGTATTAAGATCTACACCAAATTTCGATGCTTTAACCCTATCAACATCCATTTGCCATTCAATAGCGGGTATTGGCAAGCTAGTGCTTACATCAACAAAATCTTTATCATTCTTAAGATATTCCTCAATTTTCTTAACCGTTCCTTCTAATATTTCTGGATAAATAGAGCCAATTTCTACGTTTATTGCTCTACCAGATGTCGGTCCTTTTTTCTGTTCTCTGACTTCGGTAATTACGCCTGGTATATTTTGTAATTTACCTCTTATTTCCTCAAGGATTAGGCTTGACTTCCTACGGTCTTGCCAGTCTATAAACTCCATGTTTATTACGGCTATTACATCTTCTGTATATTCACTGTTGCTGAAAAAGCCTGATTTTGTATAGAATGTCTCCACTTCATCTTTAAGATAGAATATTTTACTCTCAATTTTCTTGGAAATATTATCTTTTTCTTTTACAGAGAGATTTCCTCTTGCCTTTACTATCACTTGAGCGTTTTCAGGTTCAATTTTTGGAAAGAATTCTGTACCTAGTCCGGAAAGATTAAATAAAATTATAATTGATACCATTACTGTTACAGTACCCAATATGAATTTAATAGGGTGTCTAATAACTGTTGTTAGAAGCCTTATATATTTACCTGTAAAGCCTGATATGTCGCTTAAATCACCAGTCTCGCCTAGAAATATCATTTTCTTAGTTTCTTCATCAAAGTTATTTACTCTTCCTATTGTGCTGCCTAGTGCAGGAATAAATATGAGAGCCATCAACATTGAACCTGATAGAGTTGCAATCAATGTTAATGGAAGATATTTCATGAATTGTCCGATTATTCCCGGCCAGAAAAGTAGTGGAGCAAAAACTATAAGGGTGGTAACTGTTGATGTGATTATAGGCCACGCCATTCTCTTTGCAGCTTCACCATAGGCTTTTTTATAATCCATGCCTTCAATTATTTTTCTATTGGCGTATTCTATTACAATAATTGCAGAGTCAACCAACATACCTATAGATAAAATAAGACTGAATAATACGACCATATTAAGTGTCAGACCTAAAAATGATATTACTAAAATACCTATAAGGAATGCACCAGGTATTGATACAGATATAAGAATAGCTGATTTGATGCCAATGAAAGCAATAATTACCAGAGAAACCAGAAATATGGCAAAAATTATATTATTTTGTAGGTCTGTAATCATGGTCTTAATTTTTGAAGAACTATCTTGTGAAAAGATAACTTCAATACCATCTGGCCATTTTTTCTGCTCTTTGCTTACATATTCCCTAACTTTCGCGATAGTATCAATAATATTTTCACCAGTTCTTTTTGAAACTTCAAGTACTAGTGCTGGCTTTTTATTTACCCTTGCATATCCTTGTGGGTCTTTATAACTCTTTTTGATTGTAGCTATATCCTTTAGTCTTACGGTGGAGTTATTTGTAGCCTTAATTGGTAGATTCAAGATATCAACAATATTCTCAAGCAGGCTAGGAACTTTTATTTGGTATCTACCACTTTCAGAATCTATTGCACCTGCTGTTATGAGTAGGTTATTTTTGGCAATTTCAAATATGATATCAGATGTAAGTTTATAGCTTTCCAATATTAGAGGTTCAATTATGATATCGATAGTTTCTTCTCTATCTCCAGCTATTTCTACATCTAAAACTGATGGAATTTCCTCGATCTTATTTTCCAGCTTTCTAGCTATTTTGATAAAATCTCTTTCTGGTAGGGTCTTGTTGGTTAATATTACACTCACTACAGGGAATAGGCTTAGATTTATTTCATTTACAGTCGGCTCATCAGTGTCATCTGGAAGCTCAGGTTTGGCTAGATCTACCTTCTCTCTAACATCTTGAAGGGCTTTTTCTGAATTAAACCCAGCTTTGAATTCAAGTATAATAGAAGCATGTCCTTGGTTTGCCTGCGATCGTAACTCCTTTATTCCTTCAATTCCTCGAAGTTCTTTCTCCATAGGTCTAATCAGTAAACGTTCAGCGTCTTCAGGTGATATTCCTTCATGATTCATTGAAACATAAATTATAGGAATTTGTACATCTGGCGTATCCTCTTTAGGTATATTCATATATGACGTTAGGCCTGAAATGAATATCATAACCAATATTAGAAGTATCGCTCGGGATCTCTTAATGGAAGCGTCTATAAGATTGTTATTGGAAATATTATTCATGCTATTTGCCTATAAGTGAATATTAATTAATTGATTTCGTATCACTTATTTCCCCTATAACATCTTTCTGTCCATCATGTACAAAACCATGCCCTAGTGTAATAACATTAATGTTTTCAGGTAGTCCACTAACATAAACATATTCAGGGCTTGTATCGTAAATAGTTATCCCCTGAAATTTAACAGTACCCTTCACTGTATCTTTAGAATCATAATTAGACTCAAGTATTTTAATTCCTAGCTCATCTTTATTTCCTAGAACTAATGCAGATGGTTTAAGGCTATGAACTCTTTCTTCCGAAATGGGAATTTTAACCAAAGCTGTAACGCCTGATTTGTAATTTATATCATCCTTATTTTCGATCATCACCTCAATTTTGAATGTTCTTGTTATTGGGTTTGCTATGGATGAGATGTAAGAAATTTTTCCTGCTATTTTCTCGCCTGAAATTAGACTTACTGCAACTACAGTATCCTTCTTAATGGAGGATATATATTTCTCTGAGATGTAGCCTGTAACTAGCATAGGTGACCTATCTACTACTACGGCTATTGTATCTCCATCATTGAAAGAGCCTTCCCCGATTCTAACATTAGGGCCTACATAAGTGCCTTTTTCAACAAGAACAGACTCGAGATATCCATCGAAAGGAGCTTTTACATGTGTATTATCCATATCGATTTCTGACTGTATTAGTATAGCATTTGCTTTTTCTAATTCCGCTGAAGCTTTTGCTAGGCCAGTTTTTGCTTGGTATCCTCTTTCTTCAAGTTCTTTAGCTGCTTCAAAAGCAATTTTCTTTTCCTTTACGTTTGACGTGGCCTCAAGGAATTTAGCATGCCTATCTCTTTTTTCGATATTCAGAATCACTTTGTCCTTTTTTATGTTATTACCTTCTTTAGCTTCAATACCTATAATTCTTCCAAATATCTCAGCTCTTAGATTAGCCTTTCTAGAATAATCAGTAACGCCGTATAATTCGATCTCTTTAATTTTTTCTTCTGCAACAGACTTTTTTATTTCAACATAAGTAACGTCATTAGTTTTGCTCTCAGCTGCTGTAACTTTCTCTTCAGTTGATGAATAACCTGATGCAATCCATAATATCATCACTACCATAAGGCCTAATGATATTCTAATGGGTGATTTTCCTTTTCTTTTCGTTTCTTCTTGCATTATACTCATTTACAAATGTTTATTATTAAATTCATCTTCTATATTACCTTAAAGAAAGTTAAAAGAATATAAATATTTATAAATAAAAAAATAACCTAATATACTATATTTTAATGATTTTATTAGAAAATATTAATTATAAAATTAGAGAAAATAAACGTTCTAAACATGTGAACATTAGAATTTCTCGTAGAAATGGAGTGGTGATAACTATTCCAGAGGGCTTTTCTCGTAAGAAAATACCAGACATCCTTGCCAAGAAAAGAAGCTGGATAGAAAATACGGTAAATTCTGATAAATATTATATTACAGATGAGGCCAAGAAATTGCCTGAAAAAATTCTATTACATGCATTGGAAGAAGAGTGGAATATTGAGTACAGACCAACTTTGTCTAAGAAAGTTGAAGTTGTTGAGCAGTTGAATGATCTAACTGATTATGAAACACTTGTTGTTTTTGGCAATGTTGAAGATAAAAATAAATGTTTTAAGGCATTGGGTAAATGGATAAATTATAGAGCGAGTAATGAATTACCTGACTTCCTTGATTTGGTAAGTAATGAAACAAATCTAGAATATAACTCAGTTGCAATTAGAAACCAGAAAGCAAGATGGGGTAGTTGTTCATCAAGCAAAACAATTAGTCTAAATCAAAAACTACTTTTTCTACCTTATGATTATATGAAGTATATTTTAATACATGAATTATGTCATACAAAGCATATGAATCATTCAGATAAATTCTGGAAACTTGTAGAGAAATATGACCCTGAATATAAAGAAAAATCCTTAATCACTAAAGAAAAGGGCTGGAGTGAATATGTTCCATATTGGGCTGACTATACTTCTCTAGATGATGTGTTTGAGAAAGAAGATGGCTGATGAAAATATCGATAGATTCTGGGAAAATAAGTCTTTCGATGAGATGTCGGAAGATGAATGGGAGTCTATATGTGATGGCTGTGGGTTATGTTGTTTACACAGATTGGAAGACGAGGATACTGGTGAGATAGTTACAAGTAATATCGCTTGCAAGCTACTCGATATTAATAGTTGCCGTTGTTCTGATTATAATAATAGATTTTCAAAAGTTCCTGATTGTACAAAGCTTACTCCTGGTAATATTTTATCGATGGTTTGGTTGCCTAGGACATGCTCATATATTCATCTTATGGAAAAAGGACGCTTGCCTAGTTGGCATTATCTAATTACAGGCAGTAGGGATACGGTTCATGATAAAGAATTGGGCGTATCATGGAAAGATGAGCTTTTGTCAGAGAATGATGTTGATATGGATGAAATGTTCTAACTAGTAATGTTTCATCGACTTTAACAGAGTTAAATGAGGTTATTCATTGAGCTTAAGGTAATAGTGTAGCGTTATGACCATTAAAGTGTATGCGAGATCTAGTGCCGTTATTTAAACGTTGTTAAAACTAGTTCTTAAGTAGTGTGGAATATTCTCAGCTATATATTTTTAGCCGTATAATAGAATTATATAGCTTTAACTTTAGTGTTTAATCTGCTTAATTTTCTTGCTGCAGTTTCCTGCTTTATAACTTTCTTGCTAACGGCTTTCATTAGTTTGCTTTGAACAGTAACAAGAGATTTGTTAGCTGCATCTTTATCTTTGCTTTCAATATTAGCTTCAAGCTTTTTAATCTCAGTTTTTACTGCAGATTTATATGCTGAATTTCTTTCATTTTGAACTTTGAAAGTTTTGATGCTTTTTAAAGTAGACTTATGATGAGCCATTAAAATATTTCCTATTAACAATTTACTTCTATTATAAAAGAGGAGTAGCTATATATAAACATTTGCAAAACGTCAAGAGTAAATATCACGTTTTTGCTAAAAAATACAAGAATACGCTATAATACAATTAATATACTATAGAGAACTCTGTATAGAGCTGGATATCATCATAAAGCATGCTCCGACTAGGAATGCAACAAGTGCAACCAAAGCAAGTAATTTCTTTAAATCTTCACTTTTATTAAATGCACTTAATACTGCTCCAATTATTGTAAAGGGTAGCATTAAAAATTTAGTTACATCTTTTAATTCCATGATACTAATTCCTATTATCAATTGTCATAATTGCTCAATCAAATGATTTATATGGAAAAAATAGCAATTAGTCAATTGATGTGGCTGCTGCAAGAGCTGCAATATTCATTATTTCTGATACAGTTGCATTTATAGGTGCAATTTGTACGGACTTGCTAAGCCCAACTAATACAGGGCCAATAATTGATACGCCTCCTAGTTCTTTCAGTAATTTAGAAGAAATATGTGACGTATGCAATCCAGGCATTATAAGTACATTAGCTGGTCCTGATAGCCTTGAGAAAGGATATAATTTCTGCAATTCTTCATTTAAGGCAACATCAGCTGTCATCTCTCCTTCATATTCAAAATCAACATTTTGGGAATCTAGGATCTCAATAGCTTTTCTGATTTTTTCAGTTTTGTAGTGAGTTGGATTTCCAAAATTAGAGAATGAAAGCATAGCAACTCTTGGATTGTGACCCAATTTCTTTGCTACTTTAGCTGTTTCAATAGCCATATTAGCTAGAGACTCGGGTGTTGGATTAAGGTCCACTGCAGTATCAGCAAGAAATACAGTTTTCTTATTACGAGAGATTGCGGTAGAAATACCAAAAACTCTTTGGTTCTCTTTTGGCTTAATAATGCTCAAAACAGATTTAAGTGATTGGCTATAGCTTCTTGTAAGCCCAGTAATCATTGCGTCAGCATCTCCGCATGCAAGAATGCTTGCAGCGAAGGTGTTTCTGTCATTCTTAACTAAACGTACACAGTCCCTATATAGACGACCTCTCCTTTGTAATTTGCTGTACATGAAGTCGATATATTTATCATTTTTATCTGTTATCGCGGCATTTTCAATTTCGATATTTTCTGTATCAGTAATACCAAGCTTAGTGATAATTTTCTTAATTGGTTTTTCTCTACCAACTAATATGGCCTTACCATAACCATTATCACGCCATTGAACTGCTGCTCTTACTACAGTTTCTTCTTCACCTTCTGCAAAAACTATAGTTTTTGGGTTTTCAATCAGTTGCTCGGAAATTAAGCTAATTGTATTGGCTGTAGGATCTAGCCTTTCTTTTAGCTCCTGCTTGTATTTAGTCCAATTTTTAATAGGTTTTTGTGCGCAGCCAGTATCTATTGCCGCTTTGGCAACTGCAACTGGAATGGTGTGTATAAGTCTAGGGTCAAAAGGCGAGGGAATAATATATTCAGGGCCAAACTCCATTTTTTTGCCACCTAACACAACTGCAACTTCTTCTGGTACAGGTTTGCGAGCTAGCTTGGCAAGCGCATGAGCTGCGGCAATTTTCATTTCTTCATTGATTCTTGTTGCATGTACGTCCAAAGCGCCACGGAAAATATATGGGAATCCAAGTACATTATTAACCTGATTTGGATAGTCAGATCTTCCAGTTGCGACAATTGCATCATCCCTAACTTCTCTAACTTCTTCAGGTGTTATTTCTGGATCTGGATTTGCCATTGCAAAAATTACTGGATTTGGAGCCATGCTTGCTACCATTTCCTTATTAACAGCGCCTTTTCCTGCTAGACCATAAAATACGTCTGCATCTTTCATTGCATCTTCTAGTGTTCTGCAATCTGTTTCGATAGCAAATTCAGATTTCCACTGATTCATTCCAGCTTCACGACCTTTATAAATTACGCCATTTCTATCTACTAAGAGTGCATTTTTAACTCCAAGAGATTTCGCTAGCGCTAGGCAAGCTATTCCAGCAGAGCCAGCACCAAGAACAACCATCTTTAAGTTTTCAAGTTTCTTTTTTGCTAGGTGAGCTGCATTTATTAATCCAGCAGCAGTTACAATTGCTGTTCCATGTTGGTCATCATGGAAAACTGGTATCTTCATGATTTCTTTAAGTTTTTGTTCAATAATAAAGCATTCAGGCGCTTTAATATCTTCAAGGTTAATTCCGCCCCAACTTGGTCCTAAATATTTTACCGCATTGATGAACTCATCAGGGTCTTCTGTATCAACTTCAATATCAATACCATCAATATCCGCAAATCTTTTAAATAGAACTCCTTTACCTTCCATAACAGGTTTTGATGCAAGGGCTCCCAAGTTACCAAGTCCTAGAACTGCAGTTCCATTTGATATTACAGCAACAAAGTTTCCTTTTGCTGTATAGTCATAAGCCGTTTCAGGATTTTTTTCTATTTCCAGACACGGTGCAGCAACACCTGGAGAATATGCTAATGCTAGATCATTTTGAGTAAGAAGTGGTTTAGTTGCACTAATTTGCAGCTTACCTTTTTTGCCTTTACTATGAAATTTAAGTGCTTCTTCATTAGTGTATACATCTTCTTTGCTATTAGTTTCGCTTTGTTTATTGCTCATTAAAAAAACCTTGAAAGTATTTAAAAAATATATCTATAATTTTTTGGTATATATTGTTGAATATTAATTTAATCACATTTGCTGACTGTATAACAATAGTTATTGATTTAGTCAAAGTCTCTATTACAATATAACAAACTATTAAACAATGATTTTTAGATAAAAAACAGAAATATGAATAATACAGTAGTAAAAACAGAAGCAAATCTTAAAAAAAATACGAATAATGATTGTGACTTAGGTTTAAAAAATAATCTTAGCAGTAATTTAGTCGATAATGACGATGTCAAGGGTGGTATAAGTGGTGATGATATCTCAGCAATAGATATCTCTACTTTAACTCCAATGATGCAGCAATTCATAACCATTAAGAAAGAGCATAAAGACTATTTATTGTTTTATAGAATGGGTGATTTTTATGAATTATTTATGGAAGACGCACTTCTGGCATCTAAAGCTTTGGATATTACATTAACTCATAGAGGTCAGATAAATGATAAGCCTCTACCAATGTGTGGTGTTCCAGCTCACAGTCATGAGGCCTATTTACATAAGTTGATTAACAAAGGTTTTAAAGTTGCAATTTGTGATCAGATGGAAGATCCAAAAGAGGCAAAGAAAAGAGGCTATAAAGCTATTGTAAAGAGGGAGGTAACAAGAATAATTACTCCGGGGACGATAACTGAAGATGGATTGTTAAATGCTAGCTCATCGAACTATCTTTCTGCGATAAACTTCAAAAAGGATAAATATATTATTTCATGGGTAGATATATCTACTGGAGAATTTTTATTTCTGGAAACTCGTAAAGAGAATGTCGCTTCGGAAATTGCAAGAATCAATCCTTCGGAAATTTTAATACCTGATATTTTGTGGGGGGATCATGAGTTCAATGATTTTATCAGTGATTGGAAAAAGGAAATAACGCCATATACTATGAATTTCTTTGAGTCTACTAAGGGAAAGGAAAAGGTAAAAAATCAGTTTAATATTAAATTCTTAGATTCTATCGGTGAAGTTGATAATATAGAATATGGATGTATTGGGGCTTTAATTGAGTATATAGACCTTACTCAAAAGGGTAATATGCCCAAAATAGATATTCCAAGAAGATTTGTTGTTAATAATCACATGGTTATAGATAATGCAGCAAGGAAGAATCTGGAAATTAACAAGACGCTAAATGGAGATAGCAAGGGTAGTCTTTTTAATATAATTAATAATACATCTAGTAGTAGTGGGGCGAGATTATTATATAGCTATATGAACAATCCTTTGCTTGATGTAAAGGAGATTGAATCTAGGCATGATGTAGTTGAATTTTATATAAATAATGAGAATGTTAAGGATAATATTCGTGAAACATTAAATTTATTGCCGGACATGGAAAGAATCCTGTCCAGAGTGCATACGGGTAGATCTGGACCTCGTGATATAGTTGCCATTAGAGTTGGTCTAAAGAAATCACGGGATATTCTGGAGATATTTGAGCATATATCAGTGAAATTTCCAGAGGAGCTAAAATCTATACATAAAGATTTGGGTATCCAAAGTAATTTAATACATTACCTTGATAAATCCTTAAAAAATGAAGTTCCTTTGATGGCAAGGGATGGTGGGTTCGTAAAAGATGAATTTAATTTCAAGCTTGATGAATATCGTTCTATGCATCAAAATGCCAAAGAGCATAAAGATCAATTAAAACAACAATATATCGAGGATACAGGGATAAATACACTAAAAATCAAAGACAATAATGTCATCGGCTTTTTTATTGAAGTTACCCCCCAGCATGCAGAAAAAATTCCTGAATATTTCGTTCATCGCCAAACATTAGGCAGTTGCTTGAGATATACATCTCCTGAACTAAAAGAACTTGAGCATAAAATCATCAATTCTAAAGGCTATGCTATTGATTTAGAGATGCAAATCTTTGAAGAGATTCTTCAGAAAATTAGAGAAAATTCGGATGCAATTGCTCTTGCTGCAAGTGCTATGGCAAAGCTTGATGTTTTCCTTTCATTCGCACAATTAGCTTATAACAATAATTATTGTAGACCAGTTTTGAATGATAGTGTTGATTTCAAAATAAAAGAGGGTAGGCATCCTGTTGTTGAGCGGAATATTGCAAAAAGTGATTTATCCGAGGCATTTATTGCCAATGATTGTGATCTTTCTGATAATCAGAAGATGTGGCTTATTACAGGCCCTAATATGGCTGGTAAAAGTACATTCCTTAGGCAGAATGCTATAATTGCAATTATGGCTCAAATTGGTTCATATGTGCCAGCGGAAAGTGCTACTATTGGGGTTGTAGATAAGGTATTCAGTCGTGTTGGTGCCTCAGATGACTTGGCTCGTGGTCAATCTACGTTTATGGTTGAAATGATAGAAACTGCTGCAATTCTTATGCATGCGACACCAAGGTCACTTGTTATTCTTGATGAAATAGGTAGAGGTACAGCTACATTTGATGGTCTTTCTATTGCATGGGCTGTTTTGGAATATTTGCATGAGCATAATAAATCTCGAACATTATTTGCTACTCATTATCATGAAATTACACATCTATCAGAAAAATTAGAGAATCTAGTTTGTTATACTGTAAAAGTAAAAGAGTGGAAAAATGATATTATCTTTATGCATGAAATAATAGCTGGTTCTGCAGATAGATCTTATGGAATACATGTTGGTAAAATTGCTGGACTACCTGAGGCGGTTATTAATAGATCGGAAGAAATATTGAATCTATTGCAGGAGGGAGAGTCGGGTAGTGCTGTTAATCGTCTGATATCTGATTTACCTCTATTTTCATATTCAAATATTGAATTTATAAATAAAGAAAAATCCGATAGTAGTCCTAAGAAGACTGGTAATAATGCCGATAAAATTTACGATGAGTTAAAAGAACTTGAGATAAATAAAATCACTCCAATGCAAGCTATAAATATACTTTTTAAACTAAAAGAGCTAATATAGTAAAGTTTACGACAAATTGTGGAAACCAAAAATATGAAATTCAAATTATTAATTTTTACCTTGCTGGCGGTTATTTTTCTTAATAGTACGCCATCTTTTGCTCAGGTAGTTAATGTTAGTTCAGGAACTGGATTCTTTATTAATAGGCTTGGTGATTTTGTAACAAATGCCCATGTAGTTGGAAAATGTACAAAAATCGTAGTTGGTCAAAAAAAGAATGTAAATATTAAAGCCAAACTTAGTGTTATTGATAAGGAAAAAGATATCGCAATATTAAGAACTGAAAAAATCCCTGAAACTGTTGCTCCACTCAGATTTGATACGAGATACAATATTGGAGATAATGTTCTTGTTATTGGCTACCCTGGTAATGCTGGAATTACTAGAGTAAATGTTATGAAGAATGCTAAAATTGTTAGTACCAAGGGCTTCAATAATCAACCTGGATGGATTCAGATCACTAATGAAATAGCAAAAGGAAATAGCGGAGGTCCTTTGCTTGATATAAAGGGAAATGTTATTGGTGTAGTTAGTGGTATTATGTCTAAAATCACACATACTGGAAAAGTATATGAGCAAGTTGGTGTAGCTATTAGCTTACCAATTTTAAAGAAATTTTTAGATAGTAATTTTATACAATATTCGCAAAGAATATATACAGAAATACCTTTCTTTAAAAATCAGGTAGAAGAAATCGCAAATAAATTTATATATAATGTTAATTGTATCTAGCCCTATATATAGATTTTATAAGGAAAACAACTCAAAATATGCTATAATGAGTATTGTTAATATAATAATAAATAATTATTATTTGGAGAGGTAATGTATGCCAGTTGTTAGACTATCAGGAAAGATGTATGGGAGAGGTGATCCCAATCGTAAAGTTAGAGCAAGACTTTTATATAGATTGTTTGATGCCGGTTGGAATATTTATAATGGAAATGGCGATCAAGAAATAACTCTTTCAAATATCCAAGATAAAATTATAGAATCAGATGCGTTTGTTTTTACTCCGGGTGCTCAAATTGAAGATTTCTTCAAAGCTGCATCAATTTTTGTTGGTTTTCAAACAAATGATTCTGATTTAGAAGGAAAGACTGCGGCAATACTCAATTGTGATAGGTCTTGGGATGGTTTTATATCAATTATAAGGCATTTGCACGATATGGGAACTGTTAGTCAGAACCCTGAAGATTTCTTATCTATTGTTTATAAGCCTAAATATGTAGTTAGTTCTCTAGAGGAAAGCTATTTAGTTGGAACTGATAAAGTAGCTCCAATGAAAGATGCCGATAGATTTGCATCAACAGATGCAGGTAGGAAAGGTAGTACGGATGCTCCAGATATAAATGTTTGTGTATTTTGTTCTGCTAGTATTAAGGATGAATATTATCTGGATATTGGCTACAAATTTGGAGAAATGTTATCTAAAGAAGGTTGGGGCTGTGTTTCCGGTGCTGGTAGGACTGGTATAATGGGGCAAGTTGTAAAAGGCTCGGTAGAAAATGGAGGATGGGCAGGAGGCTCAAATGTTCCTCATATCATTGAAATGGAAGGATTACCTGAGGGTTTATCAGAATTCTGGCCAAGACCAGATATATATACTCGTATGGAGGTTATGATCGAACGATCAGAGGCATTTGTTATAATGCCTGGTGGTATGGGTACATTTCAGGAATTATTAGCCTTGCTGATTCTTAAAATTAAGCAACGAGAAATAATGAAAGACAAACCAATAGTTATTTTTAATGCAAGTAAAAATGGTTCAGAAGCAGGTTTCTGGCAGCCATTATTATCATTCCTAAAGAATAACGATATACCAGATATATATGAAATTACTGATGATGTAATGGAGATTATCCCCTTAATTAAGGGTAAGTAGTAAGAATTATATATTTGCAACATAGTTATAAAATGTTTATTCTGATTTTATTGGAGTAATCAGGAGTTGTTATGTTTAAAGGGTTTATTAATAAAGGTAAAAAGAAAGAGCCTATTGCACCCAAAGAAATCAACTTAAGTGAACGCAGAAAGGAGGATAAATCACCAAGTGAAGCTCTTTCGCAAATGATAATGTCTGGTTTACAGGATAATAAAGGTGTTCACATTGAAACAGTTTTAACTACATTAGCTGCATTAACAGGTTTTTCTACGCAGATGGCTGTAAGAGAAAAGTTAATAAAAACAAATCAGATGTCTGAAAAAGATGCTTTCCAAATAGTGGAAACTAATAATGGAGAAATCTATTATGGTGGTAACATAATGAATGACCCTCTAATTAGAGTGGCGGAAGGCCATTCATCCCTTTTCTCTTTTGTAGCAGGAACAGCTCAAGCTATGGGGGCAACAAAATTTCCTGATATAAATAATATATTTCAGCATACAGAAAGTACTTATGGTAATGAAAAATTTGGTGTCCCTAGATTGCCGCAAGGACATATGCCGAAATATACGCCTGAAGAGTTATTAAAAGATTCTTGGAAAGTGGTTTCGGCCTACTTGCTTGTGCATGACGAATCTGATCCTTTAATGTGGCCGTTCCTTTTGTCTAATGCAACAGCACATTTTTCAACGATAGTTCGTGGAGCTATAGATCCAGATCTAATAGCTTTTATAGTTATGGAGTCTGCTATTCCTATGTCTAGAATTAATCCTGATAAAATTATTGGACAAGAAAACCCTGTTGGTGAAAGAGTGATAAATCTTGAGAAAACTGATATGGGAAAATTATATGCTTCAGAAGAGTTCGTAAAAGCATTAACACTGGCAAAGGCAAATGAAGAAAAGGGTCAGAGTTCTGCGAATTAAAAAGGAACAGAAAAAACGAAATATATAAAGTTAGTCCATTAATTAAATATATTGTCCTTTGCAAAATATAAAGAATAAAAAACCTACAAGAGTTAACTTATAGGTTTTTATGAATATTATTCTATAGTGCTAGTATTAAGCCGCTACAAATTCTTCATCTTCAGAATCATGCTCGTCTGCATCAAAGAAATCATCATCTTCACTATTGATAGGAGCTGAGTTCTCATCAACAAGTATCTCTTCTTTAGCTTCTTGCTTGGTATTGTCGTTAATCGTTTTGATTAACATTTCTGAAGCTTTTGGCAGATCAACTTCTTCTACTGCTGAAATTTCTCCAGCAAGTCTGCTTAGTGCATTCTCGTAAATGATTCTTTCGCTATATGAACGGTCAGGATCATCTACATTTTTATGTAAGTCACGAACTACTTCAGCAAGAGATACTATATTACCTGAATTGATTTTAGTTTCATATTCTTTTGCTCTTCTACTCCACATGCCTCTGCTTATTTTAGCTTTAGCTTTTAAAGTACGATCAACTCTTGTTAGCTCTCTGTCTGTACTAAGTGCGCGTAAACCTGATGCTAAACATCTATTAAGTGGAATTCTTAGAGTCATCTTGTCTCTATCAAATTTCACTACATAGGCTGTTAGCTCAATGCCGCCAATTATTTGAGTTTCAATACCTTGTATAGTACCAACTCCATGTGCGGGATAAACAACTTTTTGATTCTCGTTAAATACTGTATTAGACATAATTAAATTCTCTCATTTTTAAATAAAATGCTCTCAATGACATTAAATAAACATACTTTTTTGTAAAACACTATATTAGTATATCATAAAAAACGGTTAAAATAAATATAAAAAACTATATATATTTTAATAACATTTATTCTTATTCAAAATATAGCGCCTGATTTACTTGTTTGTTTGTAAAATTTCCTTAAGTGGAAGTGGTATAATAGTAGGATTAGTCGGTAGGAGATTATATTGTAATTCCGCTATTATCTCGTTTAGATAGTCCGACCATTTGAGTGAAGCGACTTGTCATGCTTGCTTCTTTAACAGTTCTTTTATAGCCAGGCTCTACCATTTCAATATTATTTATAAGTCCTATAGTAGGATTAAGAACAGAACGTGAAATAAGTTCTGCATGGTTACCAATATTAAGTACACCTCTGATTAATTTTTGGAATTGTGAATGAGATTCCATAAGTTCTCTTTGTAATTTTCCGTATGGCCCAATCCACAATAATTTTGGCTCTTGTACTAGTTTGTAAGCAATAGTGCTTTTGTAATGGTCTAGAACTACTTCAGCAGCTTTCCCTGCAGATTTCGGTAAGTCCTTAACTTCATTTGCAAAGTTAACTACAGCAGCAAAGATTTTTCTCATTGCTACTTCAACCTTTTTTATATCTTTTCCTGATGATATGCCGTTATTCTTTACGTTATTAAGATAAGACTCTGCGATAACATCAGCTGAATCTTGAACTTGCTCAATAACTGGAATAGCTAGATTAGCCTGAATTTCTTTTTCTTCAGTGTTAGGAGCTTCGATTATGTCTATTAAATCTTCCGCCAGATCATAAAACTTAAGAATTTCATCATAAAATTCTTCCTGTTGATCTTTCTTTAATTTAGATATTTTAGCCACAATTAATACAGCCTCCCAACCGTAAAAATACTTTTACAACGTATGATACAGCTTTTATCTGTAAAATACAAGTATAATATACTATAGAAATGTTATAATAATGTTACAAAAATATAAGAATGATAAAAATTATCTAAAATTTTATAAAACGGGTAGAAATACGCCAAAAATAAGAAAGAAATATGAAAAAAATAATTGTTAATGGAAAAATTATTGATGAAACGTCAAATATTATTGACGCAAACAACAGAGGGCTTAAATTTGCTGATGGTGTTTTTGAAACAATTAGAGTTGAAAAATCTATCCCATATATGTGGCACGAGCATTTAGCAAGGCTAAATAATGGTTTGTCTATAACCGAAATAAAGTGTGATACTGAGAATCTTTATCAGGAATGTTTGGAGTTGCTACAGGCAAATAATCAGAAGGATGCAATTTTGCGTGTCATGGTAACTAGAGGCGGTAAGTCTAAAGGTTATTTGCCAATTGATGACTCTGAATCACTTACAATTATTCAGTCAATGGATCTTCCAAGTTATAATATGGAGATGGTAAATCTATGGGTAGGGAGCTACAAGAAGATTCCGTCTGCATGTCTGCCACCAAATGTAAAATATAATCAGGCTATGCATTCAATTTTATCCAAAATAGAAGCAGAAGAGAATAATTGTTTTGAATCACTTGTACTTAATATAGATGAGTCAATTAGCGAAACCTGTTCAGGTAATATATTCTGGATTAAAGATGATGAATTATATACTCCATCTATAGAGTGCAATATTTTACCTGGTACAATGAGGGAGGCTATTTTAAGGTTGTTAGGAGCTGCTGTGAAAGAGGGGGTGTTTTATTTAGATGATCTAAAAAATGCTAGCGAAGTGTTTATTACAAATTCTGTCTGGAAAATACAGAAAATATCCTCTATAGAGCCTTTAGGGTATAGTTATCAGAATGGTATTTATGCAAATAAGATTTTAAAAAGAATCGAAGAAAATATTAAAAATTATGCAGTTTATTAAACAATGTGATTGGATAGACCCACTTGAATTGTCAAAAAATATTCCTGACAGTGAAGGGCACTGGTGTTTGTTATATTCTGGAAGCAATACCGAAAATCTAGGTGGTAAATCTTTTTTAGCATTCGGTATCAAGGAAATTAAACAATCAAATGAAATGGACGATATTTTCGATAATAGTTTAGATGGCGACTTATATAATAGGTGGTTTGGATATCTTTCCTATGATTTGAAAAATTCTATAGAAGATTTAAAAGAGGATGCTCCTTCAATAATAGAAATGCCTAATTTGCTGTTTATGAGTTTTAATAATATCGTTGAATTTGATCATGGTTCTAGAATTGTCAATTTATATAGTGAGCATGTTAATGATGATGAGCATAAAGAAAAACGTCATCCAGTAATTAATACATTATATGGTGAGGCATCTTATGGGGCTGAGTATATCAGTGATATAGAATCTAAAATTAATTCTGATGATCAGTTAAGAATTCGTAGCCTAGAATCTAATATGACTAAAGACGAATATATTGAGAAAGTAGAATATATTATAGATGAGATTAAAAAAGGTACATTATATCAGGCAAATTTGACTAGAAAATTTTATGGTAGTCTATCTCGGTCTAGCACAAATGGTTCAACTCGATTAAGTGATTTTGATTTATTTGCAGAATTATCCGAAACTAGTCCATCTCCATATAGTTGTTATTTTAAAATTAATGATGTTTCTATAATTTCTTCGAGTCCCGAGCAATTTATAAAATCTGATAAAAATGGCAATGTAATCTCAAGACCTATAAAAGGCACAGCTCCGAGAAAGAGTAATGCTATTGATGATGCAAAATCATTAGAAAAATTAATAAATAGCACAAAGGATAAGGCAGAAAATTTAATGATTGTTGATCTGATGCGTAATGATTTTTCTAAGGGGTGTAAGAAAACATCGGTTTATGTAGAGGATTTATTTAAGGTTAATTCGTATAAATCTGTGCATCACATGAGTTCTAAAATTACAGGTAAGATTAAGGGTGGTGTAACCTCTATGGAGTTTATAAGAAATTGTTTTCCACCAGGGTCTATGACTGGAACTCCAAAAATTAAGGCAATGGAAATTTGCTCAGAATTAGAGGGTATAAGAAGGGGTGTCTATAGTGGTTGTATAGGATGGATTGATGAAGATGGTAGTTTTGATACATCTGTTGTTATCAGAACCATAATCCTGAAAGGTGATATCTTTGAATTTCAGGTGGGTGGAGCTATTGTGTATGATTCAGTTCCTGAAGAGGAATGGATGGAAACTATATACAAAGCTCAGGATATTTGTGATGTCCTTAATATTTCTACAGATAAATTGCAATTGCTATAATGTAAATTGAAATATCTTTTCATAATTTTTCTTGTAATGGGATGTGTCTTATTGTATTTATGCAACCAAAAGAACTTGATTATATACAAATATTTGGAGAAATAATATGGCTACCATAGATGGCACAAATAATAATGAAACACTTTTTGGTACGTCTGCAAGTGACATATTGAATGGTTTCTTAGGTGATGATAGGCTTGATGCTGGTGCAGGTAATGACGTATTAAACGGCGGAAGAGGGAATGATGTTCTCATAGGCAGACTTGGTAATGATGTATTAAATGGCTCTGAAGGTGTAGACTTTCTTGATGGTGGTGCAGGTAATGATGTATTAAATGGAGGTCCTGGTGATGATGTTCTACGTGGAGATAATTCTATTACTAAGAGAGGCGATGATATCCTTAAAGGCAATCAAGGAAATGATACATTAGCAGGATTTGCTGGTAGTAATACGATACTTGGTGGTGATGGGGATGACTTAATAACAAATGGTATTCTAGGAAATGAAGAATTTGACGGCGGATCAGGAGTAGATACAGCATCTTACACAGGACTTAGAAATGCATTCGATATTAATTTTTCTAACGGACTATTGACAGTAACTGATAACGCTAGAGGAGATGTAGATAAATTATTTAATATGGAATATCTGCAATTTAATGATCAATTGGTTAATATTAATGCTGAATTTGGTATTAATCTTCCACCCAAGCCATCTATTAATCAGGATATTAAATTGACTCCTCAAGCTGATTTATCGTTTGGTTTTGATGGCAATGATACAATTACGGGCTTTGCTGGAGATGATACTCTAAATGGTAATCAAGGAAATGATAGGCTTATTGGTGGTGATGGAAATGATTCTCTCCGAGGTGGAAAAGATTCTGATTTCCTGAATGGCAATAAAGATAATGATAGGCTATTTGGTGATTTGGCTAATGATACAGTTCGTGGAGGGAAGGGGTTAGATACTGTACGTGGTGGTAAAGGAGATGATTTTGTTGCAGGTGATAATGATAATGACCAAGTATTTGGCGATAAAGGGAATGATACTATTCATGGTGGTAAATTAAATGATTTCGTTTCTGGTGGTGATGGAAATGACCAGATCTTTGGTGATAAAGGAAATGATACTCTCACTGGAGGAGGTGATGCAGATAGCTTCGTTTTCAGAAATGACAGTGGTGTTGATGTAATTAATGACTTTACGCAAGGCGTTGATTTGCTTCAGGTTGGTATAGCTGGATTTAATTCGGCATCTGATGTTCTTGCTGCATTTGATTCTGGAGCTAGTATTATTGATTTTGGGGGTGGGAATACTCTGGAAATATTGAATGTTACGGGTTTAGTCGCATCGGATATTGCAATAATATAATAAATATCATATCTTAGCTCGTCTTTATTTTATAATACAACTTAAGAAGGGTTAAAATGACAATAGAATTACCAGAATTACCATATTCACAAAATGATTTAGAGCCATATATATCTGCAAATACTCTAAGTTTTCACTATGGAAAACATCATCAAGCATATGTTACCAACCTTAATAAGCTAATAGCAGGAACAGAGTTCGAAAATTTAGATTTAGTAGAGATTATACATAAAACTGCTAGAGAAGGCGGTGGTATATTTAATAATGCTGCTCAAGTTTGGAATCATACTTTCTATTGGAATTCTATGAAGAAAAATGGTGGTGGAGAGCCTTCAGGTGAGTTGCTTGATAAAATCAATGAAGCCTTTGGAAGTTTTGATGCATTTAAAGAGCAATTTGCTGCCGCTGGTGCTACACAATTTGGTAGTGGTTGGGCATGGTTAGTATATGATACTAAATCTAAAAAGCTTGAAATTGTAAAAACAGCAAATGCTGATATGCCTCATCCAAAATTACCATTGATAACAATGGATGTATGGGAGCATGCATATTATCTTGATTATCAAAATGCTCGTCCTAAATATATGGATGATTTCATTAATAACCTTATAAATTGGGATTTTGCTGCTGAAAACTTAAATGCGGCTAGTTGCGAATAGGATATTTTTTGTAAATATTTGATTATTTGCAAAGTGAGATTTTTAATCTATAAAATAAAAACGGCTAGTATAAACAAAATTACTAGCCGTTTTTTGTGATCATCTTATAATATTATTAATAATGATATTATAAGTCAGGAAATATAAGGAAATCATAAATATATATGGTTTCGGTATATTCCCTGACTTTGGTTACAACTTGGGTAAGTTATATCGGTAGGGATGAGCTAGGTTAGATCCTATTTAATTCTTCTAATAGTTCATCGGCTGTTGTAATAATTTTAGTATTAGCTTGGAAGGCACGCTGTGCAACAATTAGCTGTGTTAACTCATCAGCAAGTTCTGTATTTGCTTGCTCTAAAGCTGATACGGATAATATACCAACTCCCGATGATCCTGCTTCAGATAAAGTAAGAGCTCCAGATGCATCAGATTCTTTAAATATATTACCAGCTTCAGGTGCTAGTCCATTCGGGTTAGGGAATGAAGCTAATGGAATTTTAAATACCTGACGTGATTGACCATTACTAAAGTTTGCAATAATAAAACCTTCTTCGTCAATTTCCAGAGAGCTCAATAGTCCAGAACCTGAACCATTTTGTTCAGAGAATTGTACGTTATAAGCACCGTTAAATTGACTTAATCCATCGGATAGGCCAATTGTTGTCGCTCCAGCAGTTCCAGCCGGCTCACCTGCTGTTCCTAAATTTAATGTAATTGAACTTGCTTCAGAGCCATTAGCCCATGCTGCAGAAATTGGAGCTTGTAATTCAGGTGATATATTCCTTAATGTGCCATCTCCATTGAATTCTATTGTTCCCGATGCTAATAAGCCAGGTGTGGTTGCACCAGCATCAATCACTTCATCAGGATTTGCTGCAAAGACTTCTGCAAGCCATTCATTATTTTGTCTTTTAACGAATGCAACCCTAATATCATGTCCAGAACCTTGTGAATCAAATACACGAAGATTCCTTGAAAATGCAGGAGATATAGCACCCGATGCCATATTTCTGCCGGTAGTGATTGCACTATATGTTGAATCAATAACTGTTGCTACAAGGCCAAATTCAGTAATTAGATCACCTGTGCCAAGCGTAGTAGAGCCAAACTGAATTGTTGCCAAGGGGTCAACGGCAGCAATAGTTAGTTGTGCATTTGCTGAAGCGCTTGAAACTGAAGATGTAAGTAATGGATCTGCATTTGTAAGGGCAGCTAACCCGTCTAAAGTATTAAATCTTCCTCCTGCAGCGGTTACGGGTGCCTGAATACCCAAAGAATTTATTAATGAGCCTGCACCCCCTGCGCCTCCATTACCAGTATTGCCTACTCCATTTGCTAATGTTACCGCTTCAGTTGCATCCGTTGAAGATAATAATAATCTTGATACGCCAGCTCCTTCTCCAGAAACTTTTGCTATAAGGCCAGTTGAAAGATTAATTGCCTGAGCTAATGTATCAAGGCTATTAAACTCTCCAGAAGATGTATCTGGCGTGCCGTCATTCTCAAATGTATAAGTAACTGTACCACTGGCAATTGTTGTAACTGTAAAGGTATCACCATCAGCTACTTGTCCTGCACCAATACCAACGTCAGTAAATTTTGTTGCAGGTAAGCCAACGCCAAAAATATTTGCTGCCTGAATATCATTACCTTGTACAAAACCTCCATAAGTAAATGATGATGCAAGAGCTCCTCCGGCAGATACGGTTAGTATGTCGCCTGTTTCAATTTCACCTGTTCTCGGAGAAAGTAAAGCAGAAGAGCTTAGTCCTGTATTCTGAATACTAACTGGGTTTAATGAGTCGCTTGCACCACCTAATGGGGTTTGTCCTGCATCTAAGTTAACGCCAAGTGAAATCCCCGTGGTTGCAAATGCTATTCCACTAATATCCCTTGTATTTACACTGCTTAAACTAGCTAATAATTCAAATGGCTCTGTATTAGCATTGCCTATTTCACCTGGTCTTCTGCCGTCATTATCTAATTGCCATGCTTGTAATACAAACCCGGCTGAGTTTACAAAGAACCCTCTTTCATCTTGTCGGAATGAACCAGCCCTTGTGAAAGAATATTCTCCATTTTCAGGAATTGCATTATTATTAACAACAAAAAAACCTTGTCCGGATATCGCAACATCTGTGTTAACTCCAGTGTTTTGTATTAAACCTTGTTGGTCAATTTCTAGCCTGTTCTTTGCTATTGCTCCAGAACCACCCTCTGTTGATACTGAACCAGTTACTAGTGATTCAAATACGGCAGAACCTGATTTGAAACCGACTGTACTAATGTTGGCGATGTTATCACCAATAATACCAAGAACTGTACCTTGTGAGTTTAGTCCTGATACCCCTGCAAATAATGAACTTGTTAATGACATTGTAAATCTCCTCTTTTATTAAAAACACCCATACTGCTTATGATCTCTCGCCTATAAATCGAACTGCATCAGCAGAAATTACTTCACTATTAATTATTAATGTTGGCTCAGCACTTTCAAAATTCACCCCTTGCACTTTTCCTGAAATATATGCATCTATATCTTCAAGAACGCCTTCAGAATTCTGAGCAGACACCGAGACTTGATAAATTCCTGGACTGGAATAATTTGAATCATTATTTATACCATCCCAAGTAACTGAATTTCTACCAGCTGTTTTAGGACCTTCTCCAGAAAATAATGTGGTTCCATTTATATCTCGAATGGTTATAAATGCATTGTCCACTCTTTCGTCTAGAACGTAACTTATGGAGGTATCCTCTCTAATGATATTTCCCTCGTTATCAACTATATTGCTACCATCAGAATTTGTTGGAGGTGCTTTTAACTCTATAAAATTACCAACAGCCTCAACATCTTTTCCTACGTAGGATAGTAGATTTTCACCTCTGGACCCTGACATTATCTCAACTAAATTATCAAGTTTTGTATTTGTATTGATTGATTGTTCTACTCCAGTAAATTGAACAATTTGTTCAGTAAATTGATTTGAATCAGTCGGTTCAAGTGGATCTTGATTTTTAAGTTGCGCTACCATTAATGTAAGGAAATTATCAAAGTCTCCTGCAAATTTGGATAAAGCTGTATCCGTTTCTTTATTTGGTTGTACTGCTCCTAATGCTGAAGCTGCTGATGTTGAATCTACCATAATTTATACCTCTCTCTTTATAAATTTCTCGTTATGCTCTAATGTCTAATGCTCTATCAGATTGGTAGTTATTGTAATTATTAGAGTTATTTATATTATCAAGTTCTTCTTGCTCCGCATTTCCATTAGAATTATTTGATGAATTATTTTGGTTATATGAAGCGAATTGCTTGTTTTGTCCTTTTAAGCCAAACTCAAGACTTCCACTATCTGCATTAATACCTGCATTTTGTAGGGCTCTTTCTAATGTTTTTGAGTCTGCTTTCAGTAATTCAAGTGTTTCTGCTTTTTCTACCATTATAACAACAGTGCTTTTTCCTTCTTTGGCAAGTTCTATATTAACGGAGACTTTACCCAATTTTGCAGGATCCAGCTGAATCTCAACTTTGGTATCATTGTTTTTGATGGCTTTATTGATTTTTAAACTTATTTGCTCTGAAGCAGATGTGTAAGGTCTAGCTTCGGCACTTTTACTGTTTATCTGATCTGTTTTATTGTCGGATGTAATCTGTTGAATAACTTTGCCTTCAGAATCTACAGCTTGATTCCTGAAATCAACATCTTCAGTTGTAGCTGTATTTAAGCTGTTCTGAATACTAACAAAATCACTATTGTTATTTGAAGTTAGGTTAGGCTTATAAGTCGAAATGCTGTTATCCTTATTATTTAAGCTAGGATTTGTAGCAACATTTGGAACTGCTGTATTAGATAGGTTGTTGTTATTTGATGTAACTTGATTAGGTAGATTTTGATTGCTTCTAGCCTGTACATCTGGATTTGTTTCTTTTGCTATTGACGCAAGAATATTTGTATCTGGAGTAGGTTGCCCAGTAGATATGCTATTTAACTGCTTGGTTGCAATTTCACCATTTGGTTGAATAGATTTTATAGGTTGGCTCTGCCCCAATATGTTTCCATTTTCAAGTGGTACTAATTTTTGAGCGCTAGTATCTAAATTTGTAGAACTATTATTACCACTATAATTCTGTGGAAGACGAGAAAATATTTGCTTTAATGATTGTTCTTTTAGTGGATCAGTTGAAGCAAGCTCATTACTTGAAAAAGCCTTTTTTGCATAATTTGCAGCAGCGCCATCATTTAACTTCTGTAGAGAATCCGCATTTGCAATTTTAGTTGCAACATCATTAGATAATCCAAGTTTTGTAATAGCATCAGAAATTTCAAGACTATTAACAATATTGGTTTGTTGTGTGTTGTTGGTAGGTAATATATTCCCACTCGCTTTATTTGCATCTAAAAGTATTTCTGAAGACACGCTACTTGGACTTAATGCCGTTGAGGGTAAATTTTGTGTTTGCGTTTGAGCTTGTGCTTGAAGCAATGAAGTGTTAGTTGCGCTATTAGGCAAAATATTCCCGGTATTCTGTAATAGGGCAATATTTTCTGCAGTTAGCTCTGGAATTACATTATCTATTATACTCTGGAAGTTATCTACATTTACGCCCGATACTGGTTCTATCGGAGCTACTGCTTTCGCGCTTCCAGACTGCAATGCAGGCGTACTAGCCGCTGCAGCTGGATTGTTTAACAGTAATGTAGAAAAATGGTTCATATAATTAATTAAAACTTAAATAAATATTATTACACCAACTACTAAGCATTTATCGTGCCAAACACCTTCAGTGGCTAATTATAGCTCTATAAAATATTTATATTTAGAATTATTTAATTATATTTCCTTATTAATAGACATAAAAAAACTATTGATATAATGTTCATTCAATTGAAATAAGGTTATTTATGTCTAAATACTATATTGGAGTAAAAAATATTAAAGCAAAATATGCTTCGATATTCGCTGTTTCAATATCTTTATTGTTTTCAGCATGTGGTGGTGGTAGCCAATATATAATCGCTGATAAAAGAACAGACCCAAATTATAAAGAAGAAATATCTGATCAGGATATAAAAAATATATCTTCTATTCCAAAAGTAAAGAAGGCTGTTCCAAAGTCTCGTATTATAGATTCCTCTACAGGTGGTGTTGAAGGTAATAGTACAGTCATAGCTTCAGGAAAGGAAAAGCTATCTATAGATGATAACACTACAGATGCTGCTCAAGTTCGAGTAAATGAGAAGAGTCCATTAATCGGTTATACTACTGTTCCTGATGCAGAGAGGTCCACTAGTAATGAAGTAATAACAGATGGGAAAGCTATTTCACAGGATGAATCTACTCCACGAGAAGAGGATGCAATAGAAATAGAGAAAAAGCCAAGTATAGTTGATGTTAAGGATACTCGTATTAATACAGTTAGGAAATATAGTGCCTATTGGGCAGGTCTTCATGTAGGAGATATGATAAATGCTGTTGAGTCTGAAGGAGTATTTTTAACAGATAAAAATGAAATCAAGGCACAAAAATTTACCACAATAATTAGAACACATAATCTTGCTAAACTTATAAGTGGTTATAAGAGTACTACAAAAGCACTGATGTCATTTAATGAAAATGGTGAATATAAGCCGTCCAGCTACAGCACATCATATAAAATACGTAAGAAACATCGTGATATAACTATGAAATATTCTGCTGATGGGTCAACAATTATTGAGGAAACAAATATGCCTCCTGAGAAAAGGTGGAAAAGGAAAGAAGTTCCTAGCAATTTGAAAGTTAACTCTCCTGATCCGCTAACCTTAATTTTTCAAATAAGAGAGAAGATAAGACATATAGTAGAAAAAGGAGGAAGAAATACTTTTACTTTACCGTTATATGATGGAAGAAGAAGGTCAAATTATTTCTTTACTGTTTATGGCATTACCAAAAACAACTTAATTCATATTACCTTTGAAGAAAAGCCTGTATCTGGCTACACAAATAATGAGTTAAAGGATTTTAAAAAAGGAACTACATTAGTTACTGTATATTTAGCAAAAGATGATTTACTACCAGTTTGGGCAAAGGCTCATTCTTTCCTTGGTACTGCAAAAATTTTATTAAAAAAATACTGTAAAACACTTGAAGAATGTCTGGATTAGAAATCTCTATTAAATAAATTTGCACAGAAATTGCACAAAACTGCCTAATATTTTTCTTATTTAGTCCATCATGATTGCATATTTTATTTATATGCTTCTTCCATGGAAAAATTATATTCAGAAATAAAGAGTAAAATCAGCAGCCTATGGATGGTTTTTGCCATTTCTTCGATAATATTAGCATTTGAACCGTTAATGTGGCTCATCCGTACATGGTATGAGCCTGCATATAATTCCAGTGGGTTCATTATATTTGCTGCATGTGTTTTATTATTTATATGGAGTATAAGCAGTAGGAGATTATCATCCAGGCCAGTTAATAGGAAATTGGCAATATCTTTATTAGTTTCTACTGCTTTAATAAGGTTAATTGGTCAGCTTTTTGCTGTGAATATCATTGCTGCTATAGCTCTTGTCGTCGATGTATATGCTATTGGTAAATTATCAGCATTATCATACAGAAGGCGACCTATATCATCTGGCTGGCTAGCAATTTGTTTTATATTTTGTTTGCCGTTAGAGAGAGTAATTCAGAGAACTATAGGATATGGACTGCAAAATATATCCGCTGATGGAGCTTGTTCAATATTGGATGCGATGTTTGGTGATGTGACGTGTTATGGAGTGCGTATCATCTTGAATAATATGGATGTTCTGGTAGACCTGCCATGTTCAGGAGCAAGGTCACTTTTGCTTTTACTCATGTTTTATTCTTTATGTATGAGTATTTGTCGACCAACAATCATGCAAGGTATTGCTGGTTTGTTTTTAGTTATAATCTCCAGCATTATTACAAATATACTAAGGATAATAATACTAGCTGTAGGGATAGCATATCCAGACGTGGTTTATATAGATGTTATGGCTTTTCCGTATCATGACTTGATAGGTTTGTTAATGCTTTTTATCGGATCAATACCAATCATTATTTTTAGTCGAATATTTTATAAATGTCCAAAATATATAAACTCTACATTAGATCAGATAGAATGGCAGACTCCTTATTCAATAAAGAGGGATGCATGGTGGTTTGAAGATTCTTCTTACAATAAATCTGGCAACATATTCCATTATGCTGGAAAATATTTTAATTATAAAATGAGTCAAAAAATTGGTGGATATGTATTACTTTTATTTGCAATCATTATTGTAAGCCTTCCAAAAACCGCAATTGATGTTTCAAAAAAGAATATTGATATAGATCTACCTGAATATATGAATGGGGAGAAAGCAAACCATATAGCTCTTGAGCAAATAGAGCAGCAATATTTTACTCAATATGGAGGTGCTGCTGCCAAGGCAAATTATGGCAGTCATAATATTATGATGGTGAGAACTTCATCTCCATTACGCCATTTACATGCACCAGATGAATGTTTGCGAGGGCTTGGTTTTGATGTTCAATATATGGGCGTAAATTATAACATTATTCCATCTTCTATTTATAAGGCAGTTGATAAAAATGGAGTCAGCTGGAGGGTGGTTGTTAGCTTTATTTCAGATGATGGAAAAGCTACGTCAAATATTTCAGAGGCAATTTGGCACTGGCTGAATAATCGTAACTCTGTGTGGACTACTGTGCAGCGTATTTCACCATGGGATTTACATGAAGCTGAGAATCGTAAAATTGATATGGAGTTAATGGCGTATCTCGATATCGACAATAGTAATAACAACATCAATCAACAAATTTATCTTACATATAAAGGAGAAAGTAATGACTAGAGTAAAGATAATAATCTTATGCTTATCATTTTGTTTTGCAACAAATGTTTATGCAAAAGCCGACCAAGATGAAAAAGACCAAAAAGAAATGGGAGGAACTATTGAGGCTATTATTAATGGTAAAAAGTTATCTTTTCCATCTCTTAAGACCGATATAAATGTTGGTATAAAAGGTGACTTGGCAACAGTGAAGGTTACTCAAACCTTTAATAACTCTATGGACATACCTATAAACGCTACATATTTATTCCCGCTCAACAAGGATTCTGCCGTTTATGGAATGACAATGTATGTTGGCGATGAAATTATAGAAGCCAAAATTAATAAAATTGAAAAAGCAAAAAAAATATTTAAGAAGGCTAAAAAGGAAGGTAAATCAGCAGCTTTGTTAGTACAACATCGTCCAAATATGTTTACGCATAATATCGCGAATCTTATGCCTGATCTGCCAATAAAAGTAGAATTAAAATATGTACAGACTATTCCTCGGGTAGATGGTGATTATGAATTATTGGTTCCATTGGTAGTTGGTCCTCGTTATCAGCCTTCAGATTCAGGTAAATCTCCAGAAATTATAGATGATGGCGTAAACATTGGAAGCCAAGAAATACGTAGTGATAGACAATTTGGTAAATGGGAAATTGAAAAACTTCCACAATACCCTTCGGTAAGGGGATTAAATATACCTGATACTATTAATAAAGAAAGAGTATCAATTAATATTAAGTTAGACTCTTCAGTTCCAATATTGCATGCATATAGTAAAACACATAAACTAAATATAGAAGGAGAAAAATCATATAAAAACATAACTCTTGCAAAAGGAAGAGTTATTGATAATTCTGATTTCGTTTTTCGATATAATCTATCTGGAGTTTCTACTCAAAGCGGGTTTTTGACTCATAGAGATGAACGCGGTGGCTTTTTCAGTATGTTAATCGAGCCTCCAATTAATCCAGAAAAGAACGATATTACTCCAAGAGAAATGGTTTTTGTTCTTGATACTTCTGGATCCATGAGCGGTATGCCAATTGCTGCAAGTAAAGTTTTTATGAAGCATGCACTAAATAATCTTCGCGAAACAGACTATTTTAGAATTATCCAATTTAGTAGTAACGCCAAAGAATATACTTCATCCCCTGTAATCGCAAATTTAGCTAATATTAAAGCGGCTATAGAATATGTAAATTCAATGTATGCTAGCGGCGGAACAGAGATGAATTATGCTATCGATCAAGCATTTTCAATGAAGCCTATGAAAAACACACTACGTTTGGTTACTTTCCTTACTGATGGTTATATCGGCAATGAGGCGTCTATTCTGGGTCGAGCAAATGAAAAGATAGGCGATGCGCGTATATATGTGTTTGGTATTGGTAGCTCAGTAAATAGATATTTGATATCAGAAATGGCAAGAGTAGGTCGTGGGTTTGCAAGAATAATCGATCCTACAGAAGACCCTAAAGAAGCTGCTCAAGATTTAGCGAAAAGAATCCAATCACCAGTTCTTACGGATATATCAGTAGATTGGGGGGATATAAATGTTAAGGACGTAATTCCAGAAAGAATACCAGATTTGTTTACAGGTGATTCTATAAGAATTCAGGGCAAGTTTATTGGCTCAGGATCAAAAATTATTACGGTTAATGGTCTAGTTAACGGTAGGGGGGCAAGTATTCCTATGAAGGTGAAGCTGGATGATTCTAAAGGTGAAGCTATTCCTCTTATATGGGCAAGGCAGAAAATTGCTGAATATATGAGAAAGCTCACTAAGGTAAATAGGAATAGTGATAAAATAAATTACAATAAAATAAAGCAGAAAATTACTCAGCTTGGTCTAGAATATTCATTAGTTACAAAATGGACGTCATTTGTAGCTGTTTCCAATATGATTTATAATAAAAAGCCAGAATCTGCTAAGTCTTCCCAAGTTCCATTACCTAAAGTAAAAGGAGTTACCTCAAAAGCTTATGGTGTTTTCTCTGGGTCATCAACTCCTGAGCCACAAATATTAGTCAGTTTTCTTATTATAGCTATTGCTGGGTTGCTTGCTAGAAGAAGGAGAGCGAAATAATATGAAATATCATATGTTTAAAACAATTAATGGCAAGCTATTTTTAACTATATTACTTGTTATATTTTCAGATATATTATTTTTTGAACAGAAAATTGGCTGGACTGCATGCATATTTTCTTTTCTAATTATTGTAGCCATTCTCCTCAGAAATGGAAAAAAGTTAAAATGCTATAGTGGCTACAGTAATAGGATTATTATAATAACATTATTGCTAAGTTTGTCATTAGTTGAGAATTTTAGTATTCTGTCTGTATCCATGGTAACAATCTCATTAATTACGTTTGCTTTACCTGATAATAAAAAATGGCAGCTTAATTCAATTGAATGGTTTATTAGAGTTAGATATCTATTTTTTAGGTCATGGTTATCGTTTATCTATAATCAAATCCAGTATAATTCAATAACATCAATTAATAAAACCAATCAGTTAAGTAAGGGGGGCATATTTAGGGGGTGGTTATTGCCAGTTGCTGCATCAATTATGTTTATATTTTTGTTCTCTGATGCAAACCCAATAATATATAAATATGTAAATAAAATAAACTTAACCAGTCTATTGAATATATTTGATTTTGTATCTATACGCCGGATAATTTGGTGGCTTATTTCTGCTTCGATCTGCTGGAAATTTATAAGACCGAAAGTGAAATTCAAGAAAAAGAAAAGTAAGACTATACGAATAGAGGCTGTGAACAATATATATAGTTATGTTTTTACTAAAGACTCAATATTTAGGTCATTAATAATATTTAATATTATTTTTCTATTACAGAATGTTATGGATATAAAATATTTATGGGTTGCTGCTGAAATTCCCCCTGGTTTTACTCTTTCACAATATGCTCATAAGGGAGCTTATACTCTTATCGTGACTGCAATATTATCTGCTATTTTTTCCTTATTATTTTTACGAAGCAATAGTTCTAATTTAACTAAATGGTTAATCAAGTTGTGGGTAGGGCAAAATATACTATTAGTAATTTCTTCAATATGGAGAACTATGCTATATATTGAAGATTATTCATTAACTTATCTGCGAACTGCATCTTTGATGTGGATGTCAATTGTTGCTCTTGGTTTAGCCTACATTATTATAAAAATTATTTACAATAAATCTTCAATTTGGTTGGTAAATATAAATGTAATTACTGTTCTATTCACATTATATATTAGCTGTTTTATTAATTTTGGTTACTTTATATCCAACTATAATGTAAATTCTTCATTAGAGATAACTGGACAGGGTAGGAGTTTAGATATTTATTATTTGCAGGAGATTGGAACTTCTTCTTTGCCAGCAATTAATATTGCGTTAAATGAGCTTGACCATAGATCAGCTAAATATAGTCAGTTATTATATATTAAGAATGCCTTAGAATCGAAAGTTGTAACTGAGGCTTCAAATTGGAGAAGCTGGACATATAGAAAATATAGAATTGCACGGGAAGTATATAAAAAATGAAAAGAATTTTAGTTGTTGATGATGATCCTCATATTAGGCAGGTTATAAGCTTTGCTCTAGAGAAATCTGGAAAAAAACCATATGAAGCAAAAGATGGAAATGAGGCTGTAGAGCTATTCAGCAGAGTAAAACCTGACCTTATTGTGCTTGATGTTAATATGCCAGAAATGGATGGGTTTGAGGTGTGTAAGGAAATACGTAAAAATTCTGATGTGCCTATATTATTCCTTTCATCAAGAGATGAGGAGATTGATCGTATAATAGGTCTAGAGATTGGTGGTGATGATTATGTTACAAAACCCTTTAGCCCGAGAGAGCTAACTGCAAGAGTAAATGCCATTCTAAAACGCCTTAATAACAATAACATAGAGAAGGATACTGTTACTAAAAATGAGTTATCGCAGGGTAATTTACTGATGGAAATAGATTCGCATATATGTAAGTGGTCTGGCAAGGTAGTTAATTTATCTGCGACAGAATTCTCTATTTTGTTGGGTTTGCTAAACTATCCAAATAAGGTCTTTAGCCGTGATGAAATAATGAATAATAGCTATGATATTAATATAAATATATCTGACAGGACTATAGATAGTCATATCAGAAGAATTAGACGTAAATTTCAAGACTGTAATTGCCATACGATTATAGAAACTGTTAGAGGTGTGGGATATAGGTTGGGGTCATTCTAGGCATGTTAGGAAATGCTAAAAAGACAATACGGCTTAGAACTATATTGCTCATAGTTAATCTTAGCGTATTGGTATTGCCTCTATGCAGTATGTTTTTCTTTCGTATTTATGAAAATAGTTTGGTGCGTCAAACTGAAACAGAGCTTATTTCACAAGCCGCCTTTGTATCATCAGTATATAAGGCCGAAATAAAGAAGCTTATAGAAAATAATAATGACTATGGCGTTATAGGAAGTGATATTCCAGAATTGGATAAAAATGAATATTATACGCCAATAAAGCAACAAATTGATCTATCCAAGAATATTCTATTGCCTCCACGTCCAGATGGAATTCCTCCTAATGTTAAATCTGATTCTAAGGCAATAATAGCAGGTAATAATATAACGGAGATCATTAAAGATGCACAAAAGATAACATTATCAGGCATAAAGATACTTGATTACAAAGGGATAGTAGTTTCTGGAAGGTTTGAAACAGATTTATCATTTGCTCATGTTGAGGAGGTGAAATCAGCATTGCAGGGAAAATATACTAGTGTTATCAGGAAACGGATATCTGATGAGCCGCCTCCGGCTATTACCTCTATTAGTAGGGAAGCTAATATCAGGGTATTTATCGCATTTCCAATAATTAATGATGATAAAGTTTGGGGAGTTGTTTATCTATCTAGAACACCTGAGAATATATTGCATCATCTCTACGCGGCTAAGGAGCAAGTAATTATTGCTGGAATATCAATTTTAATGATTACTGTGCTGATTGTATTGTTCAGCTCTTATACGATATCTAAACCAATACATCAGCTTATTGCCAACACAAGAAAGATATCCGATGGTAAAGGAAATGTAATTGATCAGATTGAATCTCCCGTTACCAAAGAGATTGCTATGCTTTCAAAATGCTTCTCTGAGATGTCTATCACGCTTGATGAAAGGTCTAACTATATTAAGGAGTTCGCCGCTCATGTTTCTCATGAATTTAAGACACCTCTTACATCGATGCAAGGTGCGGCGGAATTGCTTCACGAGCATTTCGATGAGATGTCGGAGGAAGAAAGACAGAGTTTTATATATAACATTATAAAAGATACAAACCGTCTAAAAAGATTGGTGACAAGGCTACTTGAACTAGCAAGAGCAGATAGTATAAGCTTGAGTGATGAGGTAACTATTGTAAATGAAGTTCTGCACAATCTTAAGCAAAAATATTCTATAAATAATCTGGTTATTGCTATCGAAATTGATATAGATATAGAAAATAAAATTCATATATCTCAAGATAATTTTGAAGAAATAATAATCAATCTTATAGATAACAGTATCCAACATGGAGCAAATAAAATCAGCATTATCGTTGATATTATTGATGATAAAACACAGATTAAATTTATCGATGATGGAGAGGGTATTTCTGAAGCTAATAGAAGCAAAATATTTACGCCTTTCTTTACTACAAAAAGAGATACTGGCGGTACTGGGCTTGGATTGGGGATTATAAAGTCACTCATAGAAACCTATGGAGGCTCTATCACTCTTGGCAATAGCAGTAATACTACTGAATTTATTTTAATATTTAAGTAAAGTTGGGATGTGGGGAGTATTGGCTGTGTACATGGTGCCGACTGTCGGATTCGAACTGACGACCTGATGATTACAAATCAACTGCTCTACCAACTGAGCTAAGCTAATAAATACTGTTAGGCACTTGATTACAGAAGGTCTAATATTTTCCGCTCCGTCACTCACTCCGTTGCCGCTCCGTCGTTGTTCTTCTTTTTGTAAGCATTTAATTTATCAATTCCATGACTGGCAGAAATAGAATCTTTAGGGAAATACGTATCAATAATACTCTGGCATCCATCAGTACTATGACCTGTTATACTAACTATTTCCTGTGTTGTTGCTCCAGCTCTTACTAAATTAACGACCGCTGTACGCCTTAAATCCCTAAACTGTTTTTTGCGATTTATTCTAGGATGAGTAATTTTTCCATTATTGTCTTTTATTTCCGCATCTCTTACTTTTTCTATCCAATGGGTAAAATTTGAGTCTTTGTATGGTCTAGAAGTTTCTTCACTAACAACTATTAGTATAGAGTTGCGAGTAGTTTTATCTATCATCCTCTTTAATTCTGGCATACATTTTATTTTTACAGAAGCTCCTGTTTTTCGTTGTTTGATAAATAAAGATTTGCCGTCATATTGCGACCAATTTAATCTCCTTATATCCCCTGGTCTTTGTCCACAATATTTTCCTATCATAAATGCAAGAGCCAGTGATCTTCTTCCTAAAATAATAGCTTTATCTACAAACAGATTCATTTCCTCTTCTGTCCAAACCTCTTCTCTAGGCTTTGGTTGTTTAAGCTTAAGCTGTTTTGCAGGGTTTATATCTAAATATCCTTCATCTACTGCTAAATTAAGCAATAATCGTAATGTAGTTAAAACACTCTTAGCATGTGTAAGACCTGCATTAGCATCATTGGGATTATTTGTTTTAATTTTATTTATTTCAGAGTTGTAGAATGAAATACATATTTTACGAGTTAATTCTTCTATTTTATATTTTCCAGACCAGTTGCTTATTAATTTAAGATTATTGTCATAACCTCTTTTTGTATTCTTTGCTAGACGGTAATAAGCAGGTTCTTCTTTATATTGTTTAATTAGCCAATCAATACTTCCTTTTACTATAGGATCAGAATCATTATATAATTTTATGTTTAAAGTTTGAGCTTCTGTTATTGCTTTTTGCTGATTATTCCCCAGTGATATAGATTTATAACCTAATACACGCAGTTTTTTACTAGGTTCCCAGTAAAAATATATTTTTCCAGATTTCTGTTTTCTCTCTTGCAAATATGGAATATCAAATGAACCCACTTCCAACTCCTTTAGTAATTACCAGTATTGGTTCTATCCAATAGGCTTTGATTATCTGAAAGTAAATTAATATCCCTTGTTTTATCCAACCATTTATTTACTTCAATTAGATCATAATTATTTGTAAATGGGTGTCTTTTAGGGAAGGGATGCCCTTCTTTTTTCCATTTATTAAGGTGTTCTCTAACCCATTCATCACTACGTCCAAGTACAGCACACACTTCGTGAAAAGATGCCATACGTGGCGGTATATTTAACTCTATTTTTGCCTTACTCATAATAACCCCTAATAATTTATTTCTTTATCGTCGTTTTCCATAGTTTTGTTCTCTAAAATGGTATATTATCTTCATATTCCCATAGGTCATCATGTTCCATATCTGTCAGGTGTTTAATCTTTGCTCTTTGCTCTGGTGTCCATTCAGATTTGGGAAAATTTTCTTTAATAGCAGTTACTTGCCTTCTTAAATTATCCCTCTCAAATTGATTATTTTTCAACTGATCTAAATGTTTTTTCATTTCTTTATATTGATCTACAGCATGATCCACAAGTTTTGCAGCACTAATTCGTAATTCATTAATATCCTGAAGACTCTGTATCCCATCTGAAGACAAATTAATTTCAAAATGACAATAGTCGTATGATCTCATTACTTTTACACTTGCTGTTTTCATGCTGCTTCCTCTGTTAGTGGTTTTTCTAAATCATACACATTTTGAGAATCAGCCATTAAAATTGCTATTTTCTCTACATCCTGTGTGCGAAGAGGTATTTTCTCGTTGTAACATCCGTTACATATATCTTTAGCATCTTCTTCGGTATATTTTCCTGCTTTACTGAGGTCGCAAGTATATCCAGATCTATTTTTCCCCCAGAAAAGAACGCAATTTCCTACGTATCCTTTATTCTTCGCCCAAATATAATATAATTGCTCCATAATTTTTCCTTAATTAGTTAAAAAGTGACCACCACCCAACCACTACTATCCTTTGACATTTAAAAACCGTTCAACCTAGTAGCCCGAAAACCAGTTTTTCTAACCCCTCAGGGTGTTTCATTCTCCTCTAAAAAATTTCTGAACATTCCGCCACTGCTGATATTCTTATTAAGAAATGCAAATGCTGACGCTGTAGGGTCTTCAATTTCTTCTATCATGCTATCTTCTCTATTAAATTCCGTTCCGCAATCTCTGCATTCGATCACAGGGGAGGTTGTTTTGTATTCTCCCTCAAATGTACAATGCGGACATTCATGGCGTGTGGTGCTAGTTCTAAATCTTTTTTGTGCATTTATTATATTGTTCATAATTATCTCACTATTACCCATATTATTAATATCCATGAACCGATGCTAATTAGGATAAAGATACGCCATATTATATGAGGTTGATTAATCCAGTTGCCTAGTTTTTTGAGTATGGTTTTCATTGTTAAAATTCCAGATCATTAGTGTACATTTTCCATAAGTTTATTAATCTTACTGGACACATGATTATGTCCAGACCCCTCAAGTATTTTTATTATTTGATGGCCATTTGCTACATTAAATATTGCTTCACGTTCTGCATTGGACTCATGAGAGTTTAAATCAGATATAAGCTTATTGCCTTTAGTTACTGCACTTCCTATTGTTATTTTAGGTTTTGGCTTTTCTGTACTCTCTAAGATCTCACCATCTTCGGATATTTCAATTATTCCAGTAACATCAGTAACTGTTTCTTGTCCTGAGCCATTGCCATAAATGACGTTGTTTAAATCCGAAACAGATAGATTTTCTGTTGAGTGCGTGACATCAATTTTTTTATTTTGTGTAAGGGTGATATCCTGTAGTTCTTCTGCGCTATGTGTCAAACCCTTTAAAATATCAGGGAATGCATCACGTAATGCGAATGCTCTGGCACGATATTTAAGCATTCTTTTGGGGTACTGTGTCCACGGGCCACTTTTAGGCCATAATCCTGCATCTATAGCATCTTGTATTGAGAACTCTTCAATAATTTCTTCATCTTGTCCTATTCTTTTTACGATGCAAACTGCCTTGAACACTTTATTCGTTTGCTGCTTTCCTTGCCATTCCCCTACGTATTTCTCTTTTACATATTCACATACTGATGATGTGCGACATAACCCTAGTTGAGAATCACCCCAAATAGAAGGCATGCCATTAATTACTGCAATATTCTGTATGGCTTGCATGGGTAATAATCCAACTTCTGCACCTAGCTGCATTGCCGTAAAGGCTTGCATTTTTTTAGATTCAATATCTCCATTATACGATTTAGGTAGCATTCCGCTCATTGCAAATGCGCTAGCCATCCTAAAAGCTGTATCCATATCCGTAGGAATTAATGGCATTACTCTGTTGCCAGTTTGTACTACTGCTTTTTTTTCTTTTATAGGTTCTATATTAGACATTGTAATTCTCCAGAGCTTGAGTTTGTTTTATGTACCAAAAGGGTAGTGCTATTGATTGTATTTCTTCTGGGTATGCATTCCATTTGCCAGAGCTAAGACGCTCTTTAATTTCTTGAGTTGCTTCTGCATTTTGTTGTCTACCAATTTCAATAGACTCTTCATCTATGGAAAAAATACCAATAGCCTCAGCTAAGTCTTTTTCTTGAGTAATGAACATAAATGCTTTTGGATCATGCCCTAGAATTCTAGCAGCATCAATGTACCAAGCTGCCTGTCTATGATAACCATATTGTGCAATTGATTTTTCAAAGTCTTTAATGTTTGATGATGACGTTGTTTTATAATCAATCAAAACTTCTATGCCATTAACCTTTGCTATAATATCCAATTTTGCTTTGCAATTTATTCCATCATATCTCCAGTATACTTCCTTTTCACATTCTGCATCATGCATTAATATTTTGATCTGGCTGTTTGTATTTAAAGCGTTTTGCATATTTGTTAGTTTGACCATGTCCTGTGGATCTATTATAGATTTTCCAACATTCATACGTTCAAATTCTGCGTATTCTTCTTTGCCTGCCTTGGTTCTTTTGTTGATTTCTGGCGTTATTGCAAATTCGTCATAGAAAGTATTATTTTCTAGAAAGATTTTGTGTGCTGCCCTTCCAAATATCATAGATGGGGTTTCTGAACTTGAGTAATAATCGGGGTTAAGTGTGCTATTATTCCAAAAATGCAAAGGGCTTTTATTTATAAAAGTATTTATGCTGCTCACATTTAATGCAGAGTGTTTGTAATAATCTATTTGTGTTTCCATAATTCCATCCTATTGTTCATCGTTTGCTAAGATGTACGATTCAGAATGTGCCATATAATATTGCTGTTCATTTTCTAAATCGTAGGCAGCTAACCTAGCCTCTACTGCTACCAATGAGGTTGCAATTGCTATAGCTCCTGCAAGTAACAACAATGAAGTTGATAATATTTCTTTCTTTGAATATTTCATGTTTTCCCCTACGCTGTAATTGAGATTGGTTGTGTGTTGTCTTTTTTAACTTCTTCCAATTTATCTTCAAATTCTTCAAAGACTTCATTGCGTTCTGTTCCACTTATTACCCTCATCATTCTGATATGTTCTTGTCTGAATTCTTCCATTGTTTGAATATTTTTACGCATCTCTTTCACTCCTAATGATTCTATCTACATATCCACGCATTAAGAAAATTCGTGCTAATCTTCCGCTAACTTGGTACTCTTTTCCCTCGTAGTATCTCTGAACGGTCCAACCGTCCTCTGTTCCCATTCCTGTGCGTAGCATCTTAATTTTGTACATTTTCTTAACCTTGTTTCTGTTTGCTAAGAGTAATATAACGGTAAAAAGATTTACCGTCAAGCAAAATGGTAAATCTTTTTACTATTATTAAAATTATTTTCATTTTTCCTAGATTCAAGAGCTTTACAGTGAAGGGTATTTTCTGTATTACGCTCTTGTCTTGAGGTGAGTATAAGATTCGGATGTATTGCTACTATTGGTATTTGACATTATGTCTAGTAAGGACTTGCAATATTGAATTTGTTAAGTATAATAATAAGTACAAATGCCCACGCTGACCGAATCGGCACCCTATAGCTTTTTTGAAGTTGGTGTTCATGTCTTTTTATCAAGACTAGGCAGCGGGGCGAATTACCTAAAATTCCATATATTAGTAATTTTTGAATCGATCATATTCTTCCATCGGTAGCTATCTTTTTTATTAGGAGAATTATATGGTCTTGAGTATGCACCAACAACCATATCAACCATTTGAATTAAAACATTTGATTTTGAATCCACAAAATCTATTTTTTTAAATTTTTTATTATCAACTTCTTTTCGTACATAGGTTGTGAAAGTGTATTTAAAGATTCTGCTTCCACTTCCATCTATTTTAACATGAGCGTTATTTAATCCGTTGTTTTGTTCGCCAATAAAATGGCGTAAACAAAAGTTAGTAAAGAGTATATTGTCATTTTGTAAGTTATGATTATAAATTAGGCGTTTTTCTACTGAAAATATACGTACAGAGAAATTACAATGCTTAATAGATTCAAAAAATGCATCACGAAATCTATTGTTACACTGACTAAAATGAAATTCCCTTGTTAAATTAAGTTTTTTCTTTATTTTTTTTATGGCAATTGCAGTATTTTCTGCATCACGAAAGGTATCAAAAATTACCATTCCTAAAACATAGTGAGAGGATGAATTTTTTTTAAATCCTGGGTCTCCACTTTCATCAATAGTAACTAGCATATATTCTTATTTATCTTTTTTAGTAAAGTTAATCTTTCCACCACCTAATTTAGAAAAGCTGATTTCACAACTAGACATCAGTGGATTGAATTTTGTTAGTGTTTTAAAGGGGGATATTTGGTTTGGCATAACTGGATCATATTCGATTAATGCATCTGAACTCTTGATGAAATCTCCATTCTCTGCTCTAAAAACTCCAACAACTTGAACTCTATACAGAGGATCATCTGATATATTCTTAACTTCACCTACGACATGTTTGTAGCCACTCTCTTCGTAGCATCTCCATGACTGTAATTCTAATTTTGGAGTATTTAATTTTTTTAACTTTGCAAGTAGTTCATTTGTTTGTTTTATGTCTTGCTTGTTATTGTATTCTTTAATTTTACTCGGAAGGACAAAAGCAAGAATAACTAAAATGCTAAATAATACTAGAATTATAGTAAATTTAGGTCCAGAGGTGTTTAAATTATGATTATCTTCATTGTTATCTGCCATAGACTAACTCACTGAGTACCTAAAATAAAATTATTCGTATATAACTAACAATTGTTTTAAATGATAAAAATACAATAGTAAATAGTAACCTCCTTCCGAATATCCTCACCTAATGATATAATAAGAAAATGATGCGGTGTTCTCCCGTAAGCATAATCATATCATTAGGAGGAGCATGGAAGCTACAAAGAGTGCAAAACCATTTGTTAAATGGGCTGGTGGAAAAAGGAAGTTATTAGATGAATTAACAAAAAGAGTTCCCAAAAAATATAATACTTATTATGAGCCTTTTGTGGGAGGTGGTGCTTTATATTGGCATTTAAAGCCAGAAAAAGCTGTATTAAGTGATGTAAATAAAGAGCTTATCAATACTTATAATGCAATAAAATATAATAAACCTTCTTTGATTAGAGAATGTAATAAGCATCAAGATGGAAAAGAATACTTTTTAAAAACCAGAGAACTAGATAGACAAGAAACATATGATAAGATGGATTGTTTATCAAAAGCCAGTAGATTTATTTTCATAAATAAAAGATGCTTTAATGGTTTATATAAGGTGAATAAAAAAGGGCAGATTAATTCAGCATATGGAAAACGTGATGGCGTGGCACTATATGATAATGATAATTTAAAGTCATGCCATAGAATATTGCAAAAGACAGAGGTTTGTTGCGCTCCTTATCAGTGGATTCTTAGTACTGTGCAAAGGGGTGATTTTGTTTATCTTGATCCACCTTATTTAAATATAACTTCTTCTTCTATATATGTAAAAGAAATTGCTAATTTAGATTTTCATAAAGATTTACAAAGATTTTGTGATGAATTAACCGAAAGGGGAGTCTACTGGTTAATGTCAAATAGTTCGGATTCTGAAATTGTATCATTATGGGATAAATACATTGTAAACACCAAAAAAGTGTATTACTCTGTCTCTGGAATTAGTAGAGGTAGAAAAGATGTTAAAGAAATTATTGTTACTAATTATAATGATGACGGTTCCATTGTCTGTTCAGGCAAATGAAAAAAAAATAGATAATTCTCCATCAGTTAAATCTGGTAGAAGATTAACAACTGAATTGAAACTTGTATTCTCCAGCCTTGGATATCAGGTCATTAAGGCTAAAAATTTTATACACACACCATCTCATAATTTTGTTATTTTGGGCGAGTATTTAGATGGAATTTATGGAAATAAGAAACTAGATTTTGTCCTCTATATGAAAAAAGGCGGAAAGCCGATTATTGTTGAAGCTATGCGACAAAGAGTTAAAGGGAGCACAGATGAAAAACTGCCATATACTTATCTAAATGCTATAAAATTCCTACCTAAATTTGATACTATATTTGTTTATGAGGGTAATGGATTCAGGAAAGGTGCTATAAAATTTATGAAAGATAAAGCACAAGAAACAGGTGGATTTGAGGTAATGGAAAAATCTGATTTTATATATTGGCTAGAAAACAATAAATAATTACCAAAATTTGTGTAGCCACCCATTATCTATGGCTTCTTTTTCTGTGCAGAATATTTTTTCACCTTCATCTTCATTAATCTTAATAGATTCGTATTCTTTATCTTCTCTTATATAGTAAACTTTTTGATGATATTTTCTGTGTTTATCTATATTACCTTTTACATATTCGCAGTAATCTATCTTATCTATAATTTCATAATTTGAATTTAATTTATAGACTATAGGCAGTAAGCATATTACTGAGATAAACAATAGAAAAATCAATTTTTTGCTACTGAGGGTAATTTTTTGTTTTTTATATTCATTCGAGGTTTTATTCTCTAATAGATTTTCTGCTTCCGATGTAATGTAGTCTTCTAAACTATCGAAATTGTCGTTATCCTGTTTTTTCTTCATTTAATAAATTTTCAATCATTATATTAGTGGCTACATCTATTGATGTTTCACGTTCTTTATTGTTTTCTGTATATTTCACCGCTTGTATATAAACTTTTGTAGCCATTGCGCTTACAATTTTTCCATCATAAGAGATATTCTTTTTGCTCATTACTTCCATAACTTTATTTAGACACTTAGATAGTAGTTCTGGGTCTACTTCTGGGAAGGTATTTTTATTGTTAGTATCAGAATTCCAAGTTCCAGACTTTAATTCGTCAGAGGTGCATTGTAAGATGCTGGCGATTTTATTCAAAACGTCAGATCTAGGGTTTTTTGAGCTACCATTTACAATCATTTTTACAGTACCTTCACTTACTCCGGAATCTAGCGATAGGCTGCGCATTGATTTAACTCCAAGCTCTGTCATTCTAGTTTTTATGTTGTCTGATAATGTTGTTTTACTCATGGGAAAGTATTCTACCATAAAAATTAATAATTACATGGTTAAAGTTTTTACTTTACAATGGTAAATAAAATTACCATAATGCCATACTATGAACATAAAAGAAATAGTACTTAAAGATATAGAAGATTTTCAGAAGCTACATAATCTAAACGATAGGAAGCTTGGTTTAGCTATTAGTAATGACCATAATTTAATCACAAGAGTAAGAACAAAGAATGTCAGCACAGCTACGTTAGAGAAACTCTATAACTACATGAAAAATTACAATAAAATCCCAAAAAGTGAAGACGACAAATGACCATATATTTTAACATATTTTTCTCCCTATTAATTGATGATGGTTAGAGGTTTACATTAAAAAAATATAATAGCAATTCCAATATAAGCACAAAAAAAGAATAGGGGACAATATGGTAAAGATTAGAAAGGCTGATACAATAGAAGATTGTATTAACAAAATTGTTGGAGACATAACTGTTGAAGTAGCGGCCTCTTTGGTGGATAGAACGACAAGTCTGATACGAAAATGGAGCGATCCTGATATTGAAGGTGCAAACCCTAGTTATAGCAAGGGTATGGATTTAGCTATAGGTTATGCCACTATAACTGGAAAACATAGTCCTTTGTTTGAATTGCTATTAGCCAAAGAAAAAGAAGCGATAGCTATAAGTGACACTCCAGAATTATCACTTATAGAAGGTATGTTGGATATTACGATAAAGCTAGGCTCTATGTCTGAGGCAGTTTCAAAAAGCATGTGTGTAATGTCAGAAAATGGAGAATCTATATCTCCAAATGAGTCCAATGCTTTATGGCAATTAGCATCAGGTCTTGAGGATTCAGCAAGAAGTTTAAAAACTGCGATAAAACAAGGTGCTGATGCATCTTCAAAGATATCTAAAATTCATTAAATTTAATGTAAGGGGAAGGGTATGGAAAATATTATATTTATGTTTGCTGGATTTGTGATCGGTTACTTTTTGGTTATGTATTTAAGGAAAAGTAAGAAGAAACCTTATTCGCAAACTCGTTACAGTTATGCAGAAATTGAACGAATTAGGATGGAAGCACGTTCAAAACTTTAATAAAATAAGGGGAAATACAATGGTATCAATTTCAGACGAAAGTTTTAACAGGGATTTTGCATATATTACAAAAATACTGAGGAAAGAATATAATTTAACTCAAGCTCAATTTTCTCAAAAATGTGGATTATCTAGAGCTGCTATAAGCAATATAGAAACAGAAAAATCAAACCGTCATACTTTCGATACAATATATAAAGTTATAACAGCCTTTAATGAACTTGATGCCCCCAAGAAGCACAAAATCATGTGCGATAGAGCAAGGGAATTGGAAGCTGAAAATCATAATCTTAAAACCAGCAATGCTAGACTAGATGCAGAAGTTAATACTGAATACGCTAAAAATGATTTATTACTCAGGCAGTTTAATGCATCAAAAGTCAAAATAAAAACTTTAGAAGAAGATAATAAACTCCTTGAAAAAAGAAAAGACTTCCTAAAAAATGTTTTAAAAAGAAACAATAAAGCCTTATGTCATTGGAAAGATTCATCTAATTATTTTAAAAAAGAACTCAAAAACCTCCAAAATAAACCTAATTTATTCAAGCGTATATTCAGTAAAAAAATAGGGGCATTGGGATGCATATTCTTGATGATTGCAATTGTTGCTATAGCGAGGTTAGGGGCGTGACTTTATCTCAACATATCCTCAATGTCACATCGAAGGGCATCAGCGAGGTTTTTGTAAATAGAAATATCACCTGTTCTTTTGCCAGATTCTATCATACCGATGTATTGACCAGAAACATTTATTTTATTGCCAAGATCAACTTTGCTAAACCCTCTATACTCTCTCCAGAGTTCTATCAGCTTACCAGAGGTTTCCGCTTCAGATATGGACATGGTAAAACCCATAGGAAAAGTTTCTTCATTGGATTCTTGAGCCTCTTTAATGGAGTTAATATCTTCCAAGTCTTCAAGGCGTTCTATAATGTCATTAAAGCTCTCTTCGGACATTTTTACAAAAAGATTTCCATCTTCATTTATGTGTTCAATATCTTGTATTCTCATTTGTATACCTCACTTCTATGTTTTGCTTTTACTACTTCTACAATGAGGTCATCATCATGCAAGTAATAAACAACTCTATAATCTCCTATACGAAGTCTGTAAGCATCTTCAATGCTTTTAAGGGCTTTGATATTATTGTTTGTTGCGTAAGGATCAAGAGCGATTGTCTCAAGTTTCGTATGCAATATTTTTCTTACCTTCTCAGGCAATCTTCTAATATCTTTAGTTGCTTTCTTTGTAAATCTAACTTCGTACATAACAGTAACGTAACACAACGTTACGAAATAATCAAGCATAAAGGTAACATATTGTTACGTTTTTTAGTTCCCCAAATCAACCTGTCAAATCTAATGGGGATATACTTCAAGGGGGTGCGTAGTGAGTAATTCGTGGTTTAGAATGTATAATGAATTTGCGTACGACCCAAAGGTTCAAAGCATGTCGGAAGAGCTTCAACGAAGGCTTGCAATGCTATTCTGTCTTGAATCAGATGGTTCTTTAGAAAAGCTGACAAAAGATGAAATTGCATTTGCGTTACGTATCGATGATGTAACGTTACATGAAACGTTACATGCGTTACAAGCAAAGGGTTTTTGTGACGAAAATGGACGTATTTTGAATTGGAAGAAACGCCAGTATGTAACGGATTCTAGTGCTGAACGGGTAAAGAGGCATAGAGAGAAAAAGAAGAAAGAACAGGAGGTTAGCAGCAATGTAACAAGTAAGAAACGTTACAGTAACGTTACAGTAACGCCCCCAGATACAGATACAGATACAGATACAGATATAAAAGAAAGAACTACTAAAGTAGTTACAAAAGAAAAGCCGAAAAAAGATTATGAACAATTTGAAGAATTCTGGAATCTCTACCCATTTGAAAGAAGGTGCGAGAAACCAAAAGCATTCGATGCTTGGAAAAAGGCGGTGAAAAAAGTGCCTCCCGATACTCTGAAAGTTAAATTACAATCATATTTGGATAGCCAAGAAGCACAGAATGGATATGCTCCATACCCTGCAAAATGGCTGAGGAATGAAAGATACAACGAAGATTTTACCAAAGGAGCAGACAATGCAAAAACTAACAGAAAGCCAGACCAAGACAACGGAATTAACGATGTTGCAGACGAAATCATCGCAAAGCGGAATAGAGCAATTGAAGAAGCAGAATCAAATAACAGCCATGCTACAGCAGTGCTGGAACACACAGAAAGGGTTCGGACAAAAAGATTGTAGTTTTGTAGATTGGGAAGGTGTGTTTCAGATGGTTCTTGCTGAATATTCAAAAGAGCAAGTTGAGAAAGGACTGTTCCAACATTTAAAAACTAGCCGTGAGCGTCCAACTCCTGCGGATATTGTAGCAATTATTAACAACTCCGCCCCAGAAGACAGACGAAAAAATAAATTAAAATATGTTGGTATTATGCGTCAAATTAGAGAACATAAATTTATAGATTCTGATACCAGTAACTGGCTTAATTCATATGAAAAAGGCGACATACCAACAGTGATATAGTTTGTTAAATATGGGGAAAGCTAAATGGTAAAATGGACAAAACAAGATGTGGAAAGACACTTAACGTTTGCTGTAGATGTAGAGAGAAAGTTGCCTCTAGGTCATAGGCGTTTCAGTAAGGCAGAAGAGCATGATAGTCTTGTCGCTCGCATGATTGACGGTAAGGATTATTTAAAATATGCCAAGTTAAGAAAAGGTGCAGCCGTGGCATTAGAAAAACCGAGGTCAGTTGAACGACCATCGCCAAGGGATATTGATGACATGATGGAAATTTGTAGGTGGTTTCAGTTTCTATCTAAACATAAAAATAAAGAGATGGGTGTCAGGGTGCAGATACTGTGGCATTTCTCTTTAGGGTTAGGAGAAAGAGAGGTTGCTTGTGTCGTAGGTAAACCCCCTCGTACTTGTCGTAATTGGTATAATGAGAGTGTGGAGGGATTAATGAAGCAATTGAGTCTTAGAGGGATTAGTAAAAGAATGTAATTAATGTATAATATTATTAATAACGCATTAATATATCTTTTTTTTATGAGTCGTTGGTACTACAATACACAATTATAATTGTTAAATTATTGTAGGGGTGTTTATGAATACAGTAGATGATGATCTAGCGAAGTGGAAAGAAAAAGTTGCAATAATTTTAGATGCTGCAGGTAAGAAATACTTAAACATAGATAGCAATCAGAATGAGGCAATTAATCTACATCATTATACTAGCTTAGATGGAGCTTACCAGATTATTAAAAATGGAAATATAAGGCTTACCAATATTTTATATCTTAACGACCCCAATGAATTATATGATGGCTTGGACATTTATATGGAAGCCATAATTGGATTAAGAGAATCTTACAGTTGTAATTGTAGGATATCATTTATCTTATCTAAGATACATCATATTATTATTGATTGCTTAATAATAAATACTTCTAGTAAATTTATAGTTAGCAAAAGAAAAGCCGATGATTTAGACAAAAAATGTAAAATAGAAAAGTTTGACTTTTCTATGGATACGTTGTCAGTTTATGTTGCAGCATTTTGTAGTAAGGAAAGCGAATCACTAAGGCATTGGGTTCATTATGGCGATAACGCAAAAGGTGTTTGTTTAGAATTCGAAGCTATTGGTAAGAATAACTTACACTATCTAAATAACAATAGTAATATTAGCGAACAGGATAAGACTCAAGGTTCTGATATCATAGCAAAGGTATGTTATGCAAGTGATAAAAACAAGAAGGAATTTGTGAATGAATTTTTAAACAAAACAATAGAAAAAATTAATGATAATGATAATGATAGTGATGAATTATTTGTAAAAAAAATTATTTTCATTGCTGATCAGATATGCCAACACTGCATTGTCTCAAAAAACCAATCCTACTCTGATGAAAATGAGTACAGACTATTTGTTATATGCCATTCTGACCGTAAGCATGAATATAGAATTAACAACAATAATTTACTTATACCATATATTGACAACTATTTATTTGACAAAGGGGTTTTAAAAGGCGTTATTCTTGGTTCTTTAAATAATGAAGAGCTTAATACTAGTAGTTTCAAGGGATTGTTAAAACAATGTGAATATGAAGATGTTGAGGTAACAATGTCTCCAATTAAATATCGGGGATAATAAAAATATATATTTAGTAAAAAAATCTTGCGCAAAAAACACGGATATGATATATGTGTGTTTATAAGGTCGAATTTTATGCGTATGTGAAATGTTAACGTTTCTGGTACGCTTTTTTTACGTCCAGAATATGAGATTTTCCTATGAAAAGAGATATGGATTTAGTTAGAAAATTACTTTTAGCTATTGAAGAAAAAGATGAACGATTCACATCTGAGTCCCTAGAAGTTTTTGATTATAGCTCTGATGAGATTGACTATCATTGTGCTATGTTACTTGAAGCGGGTATCATTAGAGGAAAACCGATTGGCACAATGGGGAGTCCTGATACTTGCTTAATTTCTGGCATATCATTTGAAGGCCATGAGTATTTGGATAGTATTAGAGATAATAAGGTTTGGAGTCGAGTTAAAGACAAATCTAAAAAAGCTGGTGTTACACTAACATTTGATATAGTACGAGACGTAGCTAAAACTATCGCAAAAGAACTAATAACTTAAATAAATTAGTACCTCCCCAAAATATACAACCCCTCTTAAGCTGTAACTTAAGAGGGGTTTTTTATTAACCTAATATCAGTAGGATAATGTGAAGAATAATAACAGATTTACATTCAAAATGGAAGCAATAAAAGGTTGGTTTGTTATGGAAATAAATGCATTACAGAATACAAAAATATCTGATGCTATAGCATTTGCAATTAAGTGGGGAATAATAATTTATGGGATAACTTCTATTATTAAAGTTATAGCTCCTAACGGATTTATATAATTAACTAATATATAACGCCTTCTAGTAAACTATATTAATCAAAGAGACATTTAACTTTGTGTTTCTTAACAATGCCAAGATCATTATTATTGTAAACACGGTTATAATAGTTGTTCTACCATTCTCTTAATAACTTGAAAACAATCAAAATTAATCAATAAATCAAATGACACACGGCGGAAAAAGAAAAGGCGCAGGCAGACCCGTAGGCGCAAAAAATAAGCTGACTGAGGAAATAGTTAAAGCTGTAAAGGAAAGTGGAGATACTCCGCTAGAATTCATACTGAGTATTTATAGGGATGAAGAGAGATCAATTGACATAAGGATTGATGCAGCAAAGGCAGCATTACCATATGTGCATGGAAAGATGTCGACACAATTAGAACATAGTGGGGAAGTGGATAGCAAAGTTGTGCATTTAAGTGCAGAGGAAGCTACCGCTATTTCGGAAGCATTAGAGGATGAATATTAAAGAAAAGAAAGTAATTAAGTACAAGTGCGAAAAGGACTTTTATTTTTTTGCTAGATATTTCTTTAAGGAATTACAGGGAAGTAAATTTGTAAGAAACTATCATCATGAAGAAATAGCTAATACGTTGCAAGCTATAGCTTCATATAAGATAGGTAATACCGTATTCAATTTGCCTCCTCGTTATAGTAAGACCGAACTCATTGTTATTTTATTCATAGCATGGTCTATTGCAAAGAACCCAAGGGCTAAATTTATACATCTTTCATATTCTGATGATCTTGCTCTAGATAATAGTAGTAAAATAAAAGAAGTTATTGAGGGTGAGGAATATCAGGAACTATGGCAGATTTGTTTAAAGCCTGATTCTAAAAGTAAGAAGAAATGGTATACCATGGAAGGAGGTGGTTTATATGCTACTGCCTCCGGTGGGTCTATAACTGGATTTGGTGCAGGTAGTACAGAAGATACAGAAGAATTTGCTGGAGCTATTATAATTGATGATCCCCACAAGGTGGATGATGCCACTAGGGATACTGAAAGGAATAAAGTTAATAACAGATTAAACAGTACTATACAAAGCAGAAGGAATAGTAGAAAAACTCCTATAATAATAGTCATGCAACGACTTCATGAAGAAGATATGACTGGTTTTGTATTAGATGGTGGAATGGGTGAAGAGTTTCATCATGTATGTTTTGTGGCTGAGCAGTCTAATAAAACTCCTTTATGGGAATATAAGCATACTTGGGAAGAGTTGCAGCAACTAAAGGCCGCAAATGCCTATGTGTATAGTGGTCAGTATATGCAGAATCCCGTACCTTGTGAGGGAGGTATGGTTAAACTGAAATGGTTTAATAGATATAATACACCACCATCTCAGTATTTTCGTATTGTTCAGTCTTGGGATACAGCTATTAAGGCTACTGAGAGTAGTGATTATAGTGTGTGTACTACATGGGCAGAAACAAAAAATAGTTATGTTTTGTTAGATATATTTAGGGATAAACTGGAATATCCGGACTTAAAGCGTACCGTTATTAATTATTCTGCTAAATATAATCCGGGTGCTATATTAATTGAAGATAAAGCAAGTGGGCAGCAATTATTGCAAGATTTAAGGCGTAACACAATATTGCCAGTAATCTCTATTAATCCTGAAAAAGATAAAATAACACGAATGGCAGCTGTATCATCGATGATTGAAGCAGGAACGGTTTATTTACCAAATAAAGCAACATGGCTTGTTGATTATGAGGGTGAAATTGGAAAGTTCCCGTTATCAAAGAATGATGATCAGGTTGATAGCACAAGTCAGTTTCTTAACTGGATACGTAACAAAAAAGAATTTAAACCAAACATAAGATCATTATAATATGTGGCCATTTAATAAAAGAGAAAACAAATCAACTGTAACATCTAAAGTCTTATTCGGTATGCTTGGATCAGCTCGTTGGAGTGGTAGACGATATACTGATTTTTCTAATGAAGGGTATATTCAGAATGCTGTTGCATTCAGGTGCATTAACCTGATCTCAAAAGGAGCTGCAAGTGTTGATTGGCAGTTAAAAAAATCAAATGGCAGTATAATTACTGAACATAAGTTATTGGATTTACTTCACCGTCCTAACCCTGTGGAAGGTGGAGCTGCATTTTTTGAAAAAATATTCTCATATTATTTAATAAGCGGTAATTGTTATATTCATAATCCTAATGAAGGTGGCAAACCAAAGGAATTATATACGTTAAGACCTGATCGTATTGAAGTGATTACTTCAAAAAGTGTTATGCCTACTGGCTATAAATATACAGTAGATGGAGTCGTTACAAAATTCCCTATAGATATATTAACTGGGAAGAGTCAAATATTACATTGGAAGAGCTTTAACCCAATAGATGATTGGTATGGCTTATCTCCTATAGAAGCTGCTGCATATAGTATAGACCAGCATAATCAGGCTGGAGCATGGAATCAGTCACTATTACAAAACGGTGCTAGACCTAGTGGTGCATTGGTAGTTAAAACCGACAATGATACTGATGGGAGTCTAAGCGATGACCAATATACAAGATTAAAAAGTCAAATGGATGAGCAATACAGCGGTGCTGCTAATGCTGGTAGACCAATGTTGCTAGAGGGAGGACTTGATTGGAAAGAAATGAGTCTTTCACCTAAAGATATGGATTTTATTAATTCTAAACATACAAGTGCTAGAGATATAGCTTTAGCTTTTGGCGTTCCTCCTCAATTGTTAGGGATACCGGGTGATAATACATATAGTAATTTAGAAGAGGCAAGGCTTGCATTATGGGAGCAAACAATTCTTCCAATGCTGGATAACTTAGTTGACGAGATTAATAACTGGCTTACTCCTTTATATGGGGATGGAATAAAACTTTCTTATGATATGGATTCAATAGATGCTTTATCTCCAAGAAGACAAAAGAGATGGGAAAATATTGCGAATGCTGATTTTCTTACAATAGATGAAAAGCGTGAGGCGATTGGTAAAGAGCCAAAAGATGGAGGTGATGTAATTCTTGTGGATTTCGGAAAAGTTCCTTTAGACCAAGTTGGACAGCAATCAGAAATATAAATGAAGTTGATAGTAAAAAACGAAAGGGATAGAAAAAATCTCTTGCGTGATCATTTGCGTTTACAGAAGAAACATTCTGATGCAGCCACAAAAGAAATATTTACGGTTATGTCTAAGATGGGCAGTAGGGTTGCTCAAGCTTATGAGGAAGCTCCACAGGTAAATAGTGTGAGTATATCCATATCAGGACATATATTTAGTATAGAGAAGGTATTTAAGAAATTATATCAAGATGTGTTAAATCAATTTAGCTCAGGAATATTTAATAGTTTTAATAAAAAGCATTTGGAAATTAAAGGAACGCAACATACATTTGATAGTTTAGCTAATTCTTTCATTCGTAATAATGCATTAAAGCAGGCAGAATTTGTAAGTAATACCACAACAAAAGAAATTATAAATATTATTAGAAAAGGTCAGTCAAATGGCTTACCCACTAGAGACATTGCTCAAAGAATAAAACAAGCAACAAGTGGTTCTATATCATTATCTAGAGCTAATATGATTGCGGTAACTGAAACGCATAATGCAGCATTATATGCAGGTCATGAATCAAGTAAGATTATAAGTAATGATTTTAATCTTGGTTTGCAAAAAGAATGGATGAGTGCAGAAGACGGTCGTGTACGTCCTTCTCATGCTATAACAGATGGACAAAAACGCCATATAGATGATGACTTTGATGTTGGTGGGCAGAAAATGTCTAGACCCGGTGACGGAAAAGGTGGGGCAAATAACATAATAAGATGCAGATGTATTCTTGGTTATAAAAATCAAGAAGATATTAGAAACGAAGAGGAAAGACCTTCTGTTGAAAAATTGGATCGTGATGCTCGTAATCATGTAATGGCTTACGGCTCATTAACTGGGAATGAACATTTATATGTTTATGATTCTTTAAAAAGAAAGAGATTAGTTGCACATACTGATGGTGTGGTAAATAGTGTAAGTATTCCTAGAAATGTTGTGGCATTAGGTAGTAATAAAAAAAACGAAATTATTTTACATCATAACCATCCTAGCAGCTCTAGTTTAAGCGGAGCTGATATTGAATTAATAGGTAAGTTCGATGGCTTTAAAAGAATATATGCTCATGGACACAACGGTTCTCAATATTGGGCTGAAAAAGTTGATTATAGTAAAATAAAAGCTTATTATAAATCTACAGATATTATTGTAGAGCGTGCATTGGACTTATATATACAGAAGGGGAATAGGTATAACAACGGAATGTGGACTATCGCTACTCATGCTCGTAATAAGGCTATTGCTGATGAAGGTCTAATGACATATGGTCATAAACTTTCAAAAGATAGTAAACGTTTAATGAAAAAACACGAAATACTCTATGCAGAAATTTATAAGCGAGTGAGTATTTTTATTGGAGTTAAGAATGGAAGCTGAATATTTAATAGACCCACCATCACCTTTTGAGTCTTTAGAGGTTCAAGAGGGGTTTTTAGATGATATGAAAAAATTACTGGAAGAAAGTCCAAATAATACCAATGTTCGTGAAATAATTAATGCAACAGAAGAAATAATAAAAACATTAAAGAATAAATAACTGAAATAAACAGATGCTTTTGAAGGTCGTCATTTAGGCGGCCTTTTTTTATGCGAGGAATTTATGGAAAACTGCAATTTTGATACCACTTTAGAAATCAAAAATATTGATGAGACAGGTTCTTTTACAGGATATGCAAGCATTTTTGATGTTGTTGATAGCCATAATGATGTTGTTGCTCAGGGTGCTTTTAAAAATATAAAAAAATATGAAAAAGGTGATGTTAAGCTTTTATGGCAACATCGCCCTGATGAACCCATCGGAGTTATAGAAAATATTAAAGAAGACGGTAAAGGACTTCACATAGAGGGTAAACTTTTACTTGAGGTGAGGCAAGGTAAAGAGGCTTATACTCTGTTGAAATCTGGTGCAATGAAAGGGTTAAGTATTGGGTATAATGTTAATGATTACGATATAGATCGTAAAACTAACATACGCAATTTAAAATCAGTGGATTTATGGGAAATAAGTCTAGTTACATTTCCAGCTAATGGCCATGCATCCATAACATCAATAAAGTCACAATTGCCAAAAACAGAAAGAGAATTTGAAACATTCCTGCGGGATGCAGGATTTAGCCGCAAACACTCCAAAGAGATTACTAGCGGTGGCTTTATTGTTGAGTCTGTACTGCGGGATGCAGATGAGACAAAGGCAATTACTGAAAAAATAGACAGTTTAATAAATAATTTAAAAGGAAAATAATAATGACTGAAATTATGAAAAAAATGGAAGAAATTAGCTCAGCATTTGAGGAATTCAAATCTACTAACGATAACCGAATTAGTAAAATTGAAAAGAAAGGTTCTGCTGATCCGCTACTGGAAGTAAAACTAGATAAAATCAATGAAGAAATAGATAAGAAAACTTCTGAAATAGAAGCTCTCCAAACTGCAATTAATCGTCCTTCAGGTGGTAACGACACAAAAAATAAGAATGATGAGGAGGTATTAGAATATAAAGAAGCTTTCTGTAGTTACCTACGCAGAGGAACTGAAGTTGGCCTTGAACAGAAAGCTCTGTCTGTAGGTTCTGATCCTGATGGAGGGTATTTAGTAACTCCTACTATATCATCGGAAGTGATTAAGAAAGTCAATGAAACTACTCCAATGAGGCAACTTGCTTCTGTAGAAACAATTTCATCTGATACTCTTGAAATAGCCATTGATAGAGAGGATGCAGGTGCAATCTGGTCGGGAGGCGAGAAAGCTCCTGTAAATGATAGTGCAACTCCTACTTTTGGAAAGCAAAGTATTGATACTCATGAGTTAGTTGCACAGCCTAAAGCTACTCAAAAGCTTATTGATGATGCAAACATAGATATTGAATCGTGGCTAGCTGGAAAATTATCCGATAAATTTTCTCGTAGTGAAAATACAGGATTTATAAAAGGTCCGGGCATTGGTCAACCACGTGGTATTTTAACCTATAGTGACGGCACTGGATGGGGTCAGATAGAGCAGATTAATAGTGGAGTTTCTGCTGGATTTACCTTTGATTCATTCATTAATTTGATATATTCATTGAAAGAAGAATATGCCGATCGTTCAACATTTTTAATGCATAGAAATGCTGAAAAAAATGCTAGAAAACTTAAAGATTCTAACGGTCAATATATATGGCAACCCTCTTTAGTAGCGGGTACACCCAATACGATATTAGGACGCCCAGTTCGTACAGGTTCAGACATGAATGATGTTGGTGCAGGAACTCTTTCAGTTGCTATTGCTGATTTCGCTAAAGCTTATCAAATTGTTGATCGTACAAGCATTAGAATTTTAAGAGACCCTTATACTGAGAAGCCATTTATTAAATTCTACGCCACTAAACGCGTGGGCGGTGGTGTTAAAGACTTTGATGCAATCAAACTTATGAAATTGGCGGCTTAAATATTTGGGGCGAAGAAATTCGCCCTATTTTCAAACTTATTAAAAAGGTAAAATTATGCGTGATGTAGTAAATAATATATTGGCTAGGGTTGCAATCCCTGCTACTGCAATAACAACAAATACAACTGTTAATGGCCTTGTCATCGATACTCAGGGAATGATTGGTGGTGGCTTTCTTATTCAAAGTGCAACAATAACAGATGGCACATTCACTCCTGTTATTAAAGAAAGTGATGATCCTGGTATGTCTGGTGAAACGGATGTTCCAGATTTAGGGTTGTCTGTAACTGAGGCTAGTATAGCTTTTGTCGCAGCAGATGATAATACGGTTAAGAAAATTAACGTAGAGAATTCTAAACGTTTCATAACAATTGATATAGGTTCTACTGCGGTTACAACAGGTGGAACTATAGGTGCAACCTATGTTGCTATGCCTTCTCAATTACCAGCAGGTACTTAATAAATTTTAGGCGGAGTTTCGATTCCGCCTATTTTACTCAGGAGTTATTATGAATAAAGTAAAAATGTTAAAAACTACGAAAGGTATGAATATCCAGCCAATTGTAGAGGTTTTTAAAAAAGATGGAATATATTCCATTAGTGATGAATTGCTTGCAATTTTTATTGATATGGAAGCTGTTGAAATGGTGGAAGATGAAGATGAAAGCAGAGAACTTTCTGAAGAAGAAAAGATTGAGCTTGTAATTATCGCTATTGGAGATTTAGATACTGAAGATACGTCGAATTTTACTAAATCAGGAGTTCCGCATGCAATAATACTTTCAGAAAAATGCGGTTTTGAAGTAAGTGCAGATTTACGTGATAAGGCTTTCAACTCTTTAGCTAAAGAGTAATAATGCCTAAATCTCTTATTACTCCTCCCGCTACAGAGCCTATTACACTTGCAGAAGCAAAAGCGCATTTAAGGATTGATTCAAGTGACGAAGACGTTTGGATAAATTCAGCAATTATATCCGCCAGAATGATGGTTGAGTTATATCTGCGTCGTTATTTGATAACTCAGACATGGATGTTATCATACGATAATGAGACTCCTATAGAAATAGATTTAACGGAAGGTATTCAATCAATTTCTAGCGTTAAAATTATAGCAAGAGATGCAATGGAAACTATCATAGATAGTGCTGATTACTATTTAGGTGCGGGCAAGAAGAAACTCTATTTTGATAATGTTTTAAGCGGTCATAGAATAGAAATCACCTATGATGTAGGATATGGTTCTGCTGTTAATGTTCCTGATGATATTAAGCAGGGGATATTGATGCACATTGCTGATTTATATGAAAATAGAGGTGATAATATATCAATGTCTAAATCTGTTTTAAACTTATTATTTCCACATAGAATTATATATATATGAAAATATCTGATTTAAATAAGCGCATTGAACTTCAATCATTTACAGATGTAAGGTCAAGTGGTGGAGCGCATACAAAATCATGGACTACATACGCAACTGTTTGGGCTAAAATTAAACCTAGGCATAAAACAGAAATATTTCAAGGAAGAAATAACCTTCCAGTAACAGATCATAAAATAACAATTAGGTATAGAACAGGAGTTGAGGGAAAACATCGTATAAAATACGGAACTAGATATATGGATATAAAATCAATAATAAATATTGATGAAGCAAGTAAATTCATTGAGTTAGAAGTTATGGAGAACAGTAGAGCAGAATTATGAAAGGCTCAAGAGTTCTTAATGTTCAAGGTGTAAAAAATACAATTAAAAATAAAATACCAAAGGAAATTGAAAAAGAAGTCGAAAAAACTATTGCAGAGTCTTTATTACGGATTGAAACAAGAGCAAAAAGTAAAGTACAGAAAGGTCCAGCAACTGGTAAAGTTTATAAAAGAGGTGATAAAACTCATGTTGCTTCTGCTCCCGGTCAATCTCCTGCAACTGATACAGGTCGATTAGTTTCAAACATAAAACATTTAGTATTTAAAGGAAAAATTGGCGGTGAAGTTGGAGTTTTCGGAGCTATTGATGGTGAAAAACAAAATTATGGGCTTGCGTTAGAGCTTGGAACTAGTACAATCCTTGCTAGACCATTCTTATTCCCTGCTTTTGAAGAATTTAAGCCAGAGATAAGGAAGAAAATTAATAGAGCAATTAGAAGGGCTGCTATAAATGCCAGAAGACGAAAATAATAATATTGTAGATATTAATAAGAATCAAAAACCAGATAATGAAAATAGTGGTTTAAGTTTTTCTATAAATGTTGAGATGTTATTTGGTGACGATGATGAAATAATTGGTCATTCCTTGAATGGTGAAAAAGAATATTTAGAAAAATCAGAAATAATAAAGTTTCCTAAAGACAGTTAATTATGAGTGCATATAGCCCCTTTGAGGTTCAGAAAGCCATTGATGTGGCACTTCTGGCAAACAGTATAATTGCGTCCTTATGTGGGGATAAAATATATAGTAATCCTGAATTAATAGAAGATAAACAATTTCCATACATCATAATTGGAGACCAAACATCTAACAATTGGGATACTAAAACCAGTAACGGGATGGATGTAACAACTACATTGCATTGTTATTCAGATACTGGAAATGATGAACAATGTCACGATCTACTTGATGCTATTTATGATACGCTACATAGAGGTAGCCTTACATTAACAACTAATGAGTTGGTAAAACTTTCCTTTGATGGATTCTTAAAAATAGTTCCTGAAGATTCTGGTAGAATCTATCACGGAGCGATAAGATTTCGAGCATTAACAACTGAGATATAAAATGATAGAGAAAATATTTGATTCAAAAAAGCCAGTTTATATAGTTGGTGGCGGTACATCCCTTCGTGGTTTTGATTTTTCATTACTTGATAAGAAGCAGCATATAGCAGTCAATGCCGCAATGTATGACTGCCATAATGCACAAATAGGCTTCTTTGCAGATAAGAGGTTTTATAATGATTTTGGTATGAGTTTATGGAATTTCCGTAATCCTAAAGGTGATCCATATAACAAAAATGACGGAATTATCTATACAACATTTGAGGGTGCAAATGATGATTCTTGGAGCGATTCAAGAACTGTTATTATTGATTCAGAGAATGAAAGTATTTTTAGTAAGAAGATACTAGGTAGCTTTAGTAATTCAGGCTTAATGGCTATTAATCTAGCTTACTTATTGGGTGCAAGAAAAATATATTTATTGGGGTTTGATTGCTCTAATACTGGTGAGCACGATAGGTATCATACTAGATATAAACGTAAAATTTCAGAAGACAGCTATGCAAAGATGATTAAGGATTTTAAAGAATTATCATCATACATAAATAAGAACGTGAAAGACTTAGAAATAACTAATATCTCAGAAAATAGCTTGCTAAATGTCTTCCCTAGAATTCCATACAAAGACGTTTTTAATAACAAAATAAGGAGTAAGAAAAATGGCAACATTGGCAGAAACTAGTCTAGCTGAAGCGGGAACAAACGACCTTGAATCTCTCTTGGCTGCTGCTGCAGGTGGTGGCGATCAATTCAAATATGCTGACAATAGGGCGTTAGTTGTAAAAAATAGTGATGCTTCATCTAAAACAATTACTATAACCGCTCAATCAACTAGTACAAGAAAATCTGGATATGGAACTGTTACTAAAGCAAGTAAAGCATTAGTAGTAGCGGCAGGGAAAATTGCAGTCTTTCCATTCTTGGAATTAACTGCCTTTAAAGATGCTAATAATTTTGTTCAAGTAACATATAGTGCAGTAACATCCGTCACAGTGGGTGTAATAGAATTCCCAAAATTAAATAATTAATACTAACTAAAAATAACTAATCAATTCGACCTGCCATTTTGGTGGGTTTTTTTATGTCAATTCAATTAAAAGGAAAATACAATGGTACATTATGATAGTAATAAATTTCTACTTCAAAAAGGTGATGGTGGGGGAATTGAAGTTTTTACAGATGTTGCTTCACTAACTGATGTGTCAATTAGTGGAGGCTTATCCCCTGTTGATGTTAGTAGCAAAAGTGACAATGGAAATCCTAATCTACTTGATGGTACTGGTAAGATCTCGTTTAGTGTTAGCGGTGGAGGAAGGGCAAATGATTCTGTAAACATGGCAGCATTACGTACTGATTTTCTTGCTAGATCCGCTGGCAATTATAGAATTATAAATACTGCATCAGGAAAGTATTATGCTGGCTCATTCATGATAGATTCTTTTGATGAATCTGGAGCGCAAGATGATGCTCTTGCATTCACAATTAATCTCTCTGCGGCTAGCGCAATAACTTTTGTATAGGGAAAAAATATGACTAGGGATACAAAATCATTGGATGATTTATTTTGTGAATATGAAATTAAGCTGGACAATAAAAACTATACTCTAAAAGGAACGCCAAAAGCTCTAATTTCTGTAGAAAAAAAGTTCGGTGCATTGAATACAATTTTGTCGAAAGAATTAACGATTGAAGAAAATGCATTTATTATTTTTCATTGCATAAAAGATGGAGGAGAAGATAGTTTGGAATTAGATGAAATTCAAGCATGTCTTTTGTCAAATAATTACGCAGATTCTATTTGGGATATTAAGAAGTTTATAGTTCTATGTTGTTCCAGCCCTAAAGACAGAGAAGAAACTGGAAAAAAGTTCGACAGTCGGAGGGTAATAATGGAGCAAGCAGCAAATCTTCAGATATTACAGATAGCTTCTTCCCTTGGCGAAGCATAAGGCAATTCTGCTGCGGGGTAATAGGTTGGAATCCTGACATATTCATGAATTCTGATTTGTACGAAATATACGATGTTTATAGTGGATATAACCAGTCTATTAACAATCAAAACACCTTTAATGCAGCAATTCACGGCGTAAAACTTAAGGGCAATTCTAACAAGAGAGTTCCTACTATTGAGGAACATATAGACATTCTTAAAAACACAAAAAGACCTGATTGAAAATGACAACAGTAGATAGATTAGTAGTAGAGATTGCATATAATAATGCACAGCTCAAGAGGGGTGCTGTTACTGCAGATAATATTGTTTCGTCTACCTCTCGAAGGATGGAAGGTAATCTAAAGAATGTAGATGTTAAGGTTAATAGTCTCAATAAGAGCTTTATAAATCTTGGTACGGTTATTAGTGCTACATCTGCCATTATGGCGGGAAAAAGTATTAAAGATGCATCTATAGAATTTCAAAATATTCAGGTTGCTTTAAAGGCAGTTACTGGAGATGCAAAACGTGCTGCTGCGGAGTATGCATTTCTTGAAAAGGAAACTAATCGCTTAGGAATATCTACAAAAGAAAGTGCATTATCTTATGCGAAACTTCTTGCCGCTGCTAAAGGCAATAATTTTGAGATAGCAAAAACTAGAGAATTATTCACTGCGGTTGCAGAAGCTAGTGCTATTTTTGGTCTGTCTGCTCAAGATACTGGTGGAATGATAAAGGCTTTCGAGCAAATCCTTTCAAAAGGCGTTGTTAGTTCTGAAGAGTTGAAATTACAGCTAGGTGATAGACTTCCCGGAGCAATGAATATTGCAGCGAAGGCAATGGGAGTTGGTACTGCTGAATTTGTTAAAATGCTTGAGAAAGGAGAATTACTTTCTAACGACTTCTTACCTAAATTTGCTAAAGCAATCAGATCAGAGTTTGCAGATGGTATTGAGGATGCTACAAGTAGTGCTAGAGCATCATTTGAGAGATTTAATAATGATGTATTTGATTATCTACAGAAGTTAGGAAATGAAACAGGCGCACTAGATGCTTTTGCAGATTCACTAGAAACTATAGGTGATAATCTTGATATGGTTTCCAATATTGCGGGTGGTGTTGCTGTTATTGGTGTTGCAAAATTAACAGGTGGACTGGTTGCATATACTGGCACTGCATTAGCAGCAACAACTGCATCGACTGCATTATCTACATCTATGGCATTTTTTGGTGGGCCAATAGGAATAGCAGTTATAGCTCTTGCTGGTGGAATATCTTTAGTAGTAAATGAGCTTAATTCTGCGAATGAAGCGCATACTGAATTAAATAAGAGTATAGATGATGTAATTGGACTATATGAAAAATCTATAGAACTAACTAAAGAACAAACGAAAGAATCTAAAGAGCAAGCAAAAGTTTTAAGAGAGCAAGCAGGTGCTCAGAAAGAATTAAATAAGCAAAAAATAAATGATCTTATTACTGATGCAAAAAGACTTCAAGAACAAGCTAAGAATAGACTTGGTAAGCTAGGTACAATATCAGGTACAGCTCGTTTGGGTATAGGAGTTCCTATTGAGTCTCTTCATGCGAAGCAAACTATCAAAAATTTTGAAGCTGCAGCACGTGAAGTAAGGCATTACACTAATGAATTAATTGATTTAGAAAAGAAGCTTAAAAGCCTTGATAGTGCAGAAAAAACTGCAATTGAAAATCTTGATAAAAAAGACAAGCAAAACAAGAAAACCAATAAAACGACCAAAGAGTCAGGGGTCGTTACTATAGAACATAAAGACTCAATCAACGACTTTATTAAAAGTCTTGAAAGACAGCTAGAGCTATCAAAATTATCAGATCGTCAACGTGATATAACAATTGCATTAGAAAAGGCTGATACTCTTGCAAAGAAAGAAAACATAAAAGTTACTGATGAACAGATAAAACAAATTAAGAATGCTGTAAATGCTCAACATGATTATGCTGAGTCATTAGAAGAAGCTTCAGTTGAAACAGAAGAACTAACAGAAGAATTTCTTCATCTAAGTGAAAATATTCAAGACGCTACAGCCGATATGTTAGCTGATTGGGAATTGTCTTTTGATAGTATGACAGACATTGCAAAACGTGCTGCAGCTGAAATAGCCGCTGCAATGATATTTGATCCCAAATTCAGAGGTAATGTTCTTGGTGGATTTTCTGGAGGTGACTCTACATCAAATAACATTAGTAATGGTTTTGGAAATATAAGCAGCCTTATTGGTTTGGGTGGAATATCGTCAGGTATTGATGGCTTAGGTGCTTCATACTTAGGAACTGGGTTTGGTAGTGATTTTGTTGGTCCATTGTTGCCAGGGCAAGGAGCATTAACATCTGCCTCTTTATCTGGAATACTAGGTGCTGCTGGTTTGGGGTTCGCTGGTGGTGGTATATTAGCAGATACTTTAGGATTAAAAAATACAGGAGGTTCTGTAGGTGGTGGAATAGGTGCTGGTCTAGGTTTTGCATTTGGTGGACCAATAGGTGGAATTCTAGGTAGTGCTGCTGGTTCTTTAATAGGAGGTCAATTTGGTGCTACTCCTAATCAAGCTAGCGAATTTGAATATAATATTGGAAATGGCAAAACATCTTTTGGAGCAAAAGGCTTAGATCAAGAAGTTGGAAAAAATGTTTTCTCTCAACTTGATTCTTTCTTAACTGGCTTTGAATCCATATTTAAAACCAATATTGATGGTGAGGTGCGAGGAGGATTCAACAAAGAAGTTCATGGGGGTTATTTTGTTGGTACAGGTGATGATAGTAGTATATTCGGTTTTGATCCTGAAGATGCAGCAAGTGTGTCTGATGCTTTCTTTGATCTTACTGAAGAACTACTTAAAAGCAAGGAAGGCACAGAGGACTTATTATCTGCATTTGAATCGCTAGATAGGGAAGGGAAGACTATAGCGGAAGTTATGAGGGAGCTATCTATTGCTACTGGTGATTTTGCTAAGAATTTTAATGAAAATATTGAAAGGGAATTAAAACAGCTAGAAGATCCTGAAGGGTTTGCAGTTCAGCAAATTAAGGATTTTTATGATAATCTACGTAATGAAGTTAAAGATATTGAGGGCATTAATATAAGTCTGATTGATAAAATTGAGCAGTTAAAAATTGATGAAATACTTGGTGAGGTTGTTGAAGCCCAAGGGAATTTACTAAACTTTCAGAAAGAGCAATCTAGTATACTTAAATTACAGGTAAATGATTCTAGCAAGATTGCATCAAATTTTAGAAAGGCAAGCTCTACGATTAGAGGCTTTCTATTAAATGATACAATAACAAATGCTAATAAATTCTCTCCTACTGAAAGATTAAGTAATGCTCAGAACTTATTTAACGATTTAATAAGCAAAGCTCAGGCTGGGGATACAAACGCTGCTGAGGAAGCCGTAAAAGTAGCTGGTACTTTAGATGAATTATTATTTGCACAATTTGCTAGTACAGAAGAATATCAAAAAGGGACTGATTTAATAGATAATTCACTATCTTCTATAGCCGATAAATTCGATGTAGAAGCTAATTATCAACAAAGTATTGCAGATAGTGCATTAAGACAAATAGAGCTGTTAGAGCAGATAGAGCGGAATCTAAGTATTCCAGCAAATGACAATAGTCCTTTTAATTTAAAGAATAATCTTCCTGCTTCTGAGGTATTGGCAATAAAGAATTTTTTAATTCCTGATTTTCAGGCAAAATTTGGTAATTTTGATACTGCTGTTAAATCAGGCAATTCTGCTGCTGGCTCATTATTTAATAAATATGTAGAGGCTGCTGGAGGGAATATTCAGAAATTCGCTAGTGGTGGATTAGTAACTGGTGGCATAAGTGGTGTTGATTCAGTTCCAGCACTTGTAGCACCTAAAGAATTTGTTTTGAGTGCGCCTGCTGTAAATAATATTGGAGTAGGAAATCTTAACTCTCTTAATTCTGGTGGCTCTATATCAGTTGATAATTCAATGGTTGTTAGTGCAATTAACTCAGGTTCGCAAAACACAGCACAAGGTATAGCAGCTTTAACGGCTGTTGTGGCAATGTTAGTAGATAAAGTTGATGACATGCAGAAAGATATTGAAAGAGGAGTAAAAAATCCAAATAGAGCAGTGGCATGAGTTTTCAGGAATATGTAGATGATCCATATACAAAGAAAATAACTTTATATGAAGTTGAAGCTCGTGATCTTATAAATAACACAACTAAAATTTTATATTTAACGGATGGCAATTACTTTTGTACAGAACCTACGGATAACCCTGCAAATATTAATTATGAACCAAGGATAAAAGCAAATCTAAATTTTCAGAGTAGTACATTACCTGATTTTAGAAGCAGCTCTAATTCAGATATAGGGTTCGGGGTTTTAACTATAGCTAATACAGATGGTGAGTTTGATAACTGGAGTAACTTTTCTTTTAATGGAAGAAATATAACTAGGAAAATTGGCTCTCCTGACTGGAATATAACTGATTTTATTACTACATTTTTTGGCACAATGCAGAATGTGGAGCAATCGGGTAATAGTATAAAGATAAATGTACGTGGTTTTGAGCATGTATTAAATATTCCTCTTCAGGCAAATATTTATGATGGTTCTAATAGTGGTGCAACAGGAGATAAGGGAACAAAAGGCAACGTCAAACCTATAGCGTTAGGTGAAGTAAATAACGTTACCATGTCTGTATCTAATTTTGTTGGACTAAGACATCAAGCAAATGATGGAGCTATAGAAGCAATTACGATTTATCAAAATGGTTTAGTGCTTACAGATACAGTTGGGTATGATAAAGATTTATCGACTGCAATAATAACACAAAATGTAGGAACTCTTGATCAAATAACAGCAGATATACAAGGTGATAAAACAGGTGGAATTTATTACAAAGATACAGGTAATATTTTCAGGAATTTATTAACAGCCAGATTTTCTGGTTTGAGTGGAATAATTAATCAAAATTCTATAACTACCTTTATTTCCAAAACTAATAAAACAATAGGTGTTTGGATTGATTACCAAACGACATTAAAAGAAATAAGAAAACTACTTTTTGATGGAGTAGGTGGCTATGGAATATTTAGACGTGATGGTCAAATGTACTTTGATATATTGGTAGTTCCCTCTGGTACAGCAACTATAGAACTTGATAAACACAATATAAAAGAAATTAGCATTGAACCTTCTGAAATTCCAGTCAACAAAGTTACAGTAAATTATGCAAGAAATTACACTATTCAAACAGATCAATTAGCTGGAAGTGTATCAGATGCAAGGCGTGAATATGTTGGTGAAGATTATAAAAAAGTGGTTTCTCCAGTGGATTCAATGCAAACCGATGCAATAAAACTTCAACATCCATTATCCGAAGAATTAGTTATAGAATCTACATTAAATGTTGAATCTGATGCTCAAGAATTAGCGGATAGACTATTTAGTTATCATGGCGTTTCTAGGATGAAATTACGTGTTGATGTTTTTTTACAATCTGTAAATGTAGGTGATTTGGTTAAGGTTACATATAACCGACATGGCCTAGACTCTGGTGTTTTATTTAGGGTATTTGCTTGGGTGGAGAAAGGAAATAATAGAATTGTTCTGGATTTGAGAAGCTAATGGCAAAATTTGAAATTCTAAGTAAAAACGTAGCTGATACGGCAACGTTAAGCGGTGGCGGTTGGGTAACTTCTTTATCTTTATTAAACTTGCAAAATAAGCAATATCATAAAAGAGCAAGAAGCCTATCTCTAAATGCTTCAGATACTCAATTAATTGCTGTTTTTGCTAAGGCAGAATTAATAAATGTTGTTGGGTTAAGAAGTCATAATGGCTCTAACGGCGGAAGAATAAAAGTTACTGCATCAAATAATAGCGACTTTTCCAGTCCGTTATTAGTTAAAGAACAAGATATATGGAAACCTTGGTTTTTCCCTACGGATAGACCCATAGAATCTGAAAACTGGTTATCTGGAAAGCCAACTGATGCAGAAAAGGAGATATATCCATCAATATTTTTATATAAATTAGATAGCTTAATTAAGGCTCAATATTGGAAATTCGAGATTATTGATCCCGATAATACTAAAGGATATTTTGAATCTGGTAGGCTGTTCATGGGGGTGTCATGGTCGCTGCCTATAGACATGATTGATCCTCCAACTATTACACCTGTGGAAGTCATTAAATCTGATTCTTCTATTGGTGGACAAGAATACATACAATCATTTTATAAATACAGATTACTGAGCTTCACATTGCTTGGAACAAAGAGCGATATATTTAAAAAATTCAATGACATGCAAATGAATATTGGTGTTTTAGATGAGATATTAGTTATACCCGATCCAGACGATGATCAGAACGAAATTAGAGAAGTTTTCATAGGCAGAATTAAAGAATTATCTGAGCTTACCCCTCTTACAAAACAAAGTCATTACACAACAAAAGTTACAATTAAAGAGTTATTATGAGCGATATATCATTTATAAATATTGGTGTTACATATAATACTAATGCTTGGCACGTGACAACAAATCCCTACGGATTGGGTGGTGAAGGGGTTATTCCAGAAAAGGGTAATAATCTTGCTAATCTACATGTCTCCGCTAATGCAGAATTTAATGCAATGCTTATTAATAACTCGTCTGGTTATTTAGGGACATCAAGTAGCTCTGTAACAATTGCAATTGCATTACTTACTTTTACATTAGATCAAGCACCGAACTATTTACCAAATATGGATCTACTTGGCTGGTCAATATCGAATCCTAATCAAAAAATATACACCACTATAGATAGTTGGAATCCAACAACTAAAGAATTGATACTTAATGTATATAATGCAAAAGGTGATGGTACGATTGCTAGTGATTGGGCTTTTATGCCAGGTTCTCTTGGTCCTACTGGTGCTACAGGTGGTGGGGGTACAATGAATGCTCTAGCAGATGATATATCACCTCTATTAAATGCTGATCTTGATGCTAATGATCAGGATATAACCTCTGTAAGAGATATTAGCGTTGCAAGTTTGATTGCAGGAGGTTCAATTGGTGCAAGTAGTCTTGAAATATTAGGTGGTATTAACGGCAAAGTATTATCAATCGATGTGTCAACAAGTACAAATTTTGTAGATGCAGAAATTAATAAAAGAGTCAGATTTACGAATCCATTGGCAATAACAAAAACATTGGGTTTAGACAGTACCTTTACTAATGCACCTGTTAAAGATGAGCGTATAGAAATCGCCGTAAAAGGTGATGGAGATGTTACCTTTACTGCTGCTGCTGGTGTAACGGTTAATGGAGTTACGGCTGGTAGTATTACACTCAAAAAAGGGCAAGCGGGTGCATTTTTTAAAACTGGTACAGCCAACACATGGGATTATGAGGGTATCTTTGCGGATAAGTGGGCTTAATCCTTTTAACCTTTAAAATTGTTATTATAAACTTAGAGTAGTTGACTTTATTTATGAAAAAATATAGCTTTCTGCAATGAAAAACCATCTTTTAATATTATTGATTTTTGCCTTTTCTGGGTGTGCTGGATCATCTTTAAGTGCGTTTGAAAAATGCAATGGACTTTTTGGAAAAGTGACTGATTGTGATAGAAGAGAAAGATATATTTCAAAAAATGAATTGTCCAAGGATATTGAAAGACTCATACGCAATGGTAGAATCAGGGTTGGTATGACAGAGCATGAGGCTAGAGCTTCTTGGGGCAATCCAGAAAAGACTAACAAGTATAATGCGGGTAAAACTGAGCAATGGATATATGGTAAATATAAGAGTCAGTACCTGTATGTTAAAAATGGGAAAATTACCGATTGGCAATCTACCCAGTAAAGAAATATCATCTTCCACCGATAATTAGGAAGGGGGAGTAGGTACTATCTACACACCCGACATAAGAAATAACAATAACAAATAAGCCTCTCAGAAATGGGGGGCTTTTTTATGAGAATATTTAATCATGTTTACAACAGCTTATTTAAGTCAACAATATGAACCACCACTTGTTTCAAGCGGTGCTGTTTGTCATCTCAATGCAGGGGATATTTTGTCTTATGCTTCACTTGGCCAACAATTGTGGAAAAATTTAATAGCATCCCCTGCTGATGGTGCTGCTCAGGCTGCTTATGATTTTGTGCTTGGAAATACTTCTTCAGCGGAAGCTTCAGACCCTGCATTTAATGGTGTAATCGGGAATGAATCAAAAAACGAATATTTTAGCTTTGATGGTGGTCAATATTTCACTCTAAATGGCGCAATGACTACATTTCTTGAATCATTACATAAGAACAATGCAGCTTATACTTTGCTAGCTTGGTATGAAACGCCTTCTGTATATGATTTTTATCCTACTTTATTTGATAACACGACTGGAGGCTTATCAACAAAGGGTCTTCGTTGGTATGGTGGCTCTTCAGGGGCTACAGAATTAAGAATCGCAAATGGTTCTGCAGCATCTCTTGGTAAAAGTGCTGCTGTCGATTCGGTAACATACCCAAATGTATTAATGAATGCTGTTGCACTTGATGAAGTTGTTGGAGCAAATGGACTTAGGTTTTATTCAAATGATGGAACTAACGAAAGAACTTCAACAGAAGATTCTACATATACAGCACCATCTGCACTTGCTGCGGATTATAAATTTCAGATTGGAGCAAATGGGATTGGAGGCGATAGATTAGCCAACGGTCATAAGATGTTTGAATTCATGATTTATAACCGAGCTTTAACACTTAGTGAATTACAGCAAAATTATGATGCACGAAAATTTAGATATTTATAATAGGTAAATGAGATGAAGCAAGACGATTATAAAAATGTTCCTGAAACTGTTAATACGCAACCTAGAAAAGCGGTATCAATAACACCAGATGATGCAAACGATCTTGAAAAACCCATAAGGGCATTCAGAGTAAAAACTAGTGGTAATGTACAGGTTTTGTTTATTGATGATACAGTTCCAGTTCTTTTGGAAGGTTTTATCTCAGGAGATATATTTAATTTAGGTGTTATAAAAAGGATTTATGCAACAAATACTACAGCTACTAATATTATAGGGTTTATATAATGTTTGCAATAAATACAGATATTCATAATTGGTCGCCACCAAAAGCGATGACACCTGATAGGGTTTCTGATCTACAATTCTGGATGGATAGTGCAGATGCAAATAGTGTAACTCTTGCATATCAAACAGCAACAGAAACGGTATCTGGTACTAGTGGAACAACGGTGTTAACAGCATCGGCAACAATGGCACGTATAGCTAAAGCTGGAATGTCTATAAGGGTTAATAGTGCAGATGTATATACTGTATCTAGTATTAGAGGTACTACAATCAATACCGTTGAGAATTTAACTTCTACATACGCAGCTTTAACAAGTTTGGAGGTAGC